>LFIK01000132.1_pt1 | contig 49703 bp, 43 predicted proteins | sample 643401 | NCBI WGS metagenome assembly LFIK01 (sample SAMN03777447, study PRJNA286221) | soda lake metagenome | biome: soda lake; feature: Kulunda steppe; material: water; isolation source: sample T5-Br brine of Lake Tanatar-5 | place: Russia: Kulunda steppe | collected 2010-07
GATCGCGCTGCCGGTGATCGCGCCCGCGACCGCCAGCCCGTTCGGCAGGGTGACCGCGCCGCTGGCCGGGTCGAAGACCGCGCCATCGTGCCAGGTGCCGCCATCGGCGCTGACCTTGATGGCGAAGTCGTCGGTCCCGGCGGTGCCCATTTCGGCCCGGCCCGAGAATCCGGTCTGGAACAGCAGGCTGGCGGTATCGGCGGTGCCGGCCTTGTTCAGCTTGAGCTGGTGGCCGGTGCCGTCGTGGTTCAGCAGCGTCGCCTCGGCCGCCACGCTCAGCCGGTTGGTGGCATCATGGCTGGCGTTGATCCCCAGCCCCGGCAGGTTGTCCAGCGCGCCGGGCAAGGGCTGCACCCATGCGTCCCCGTCCCAGAGCCGCAGCGCATCGCCCATGGCCGCGCGCCAGCCGGGTTGCGGCGTGATGAAGACCCAGGCGCCGTTCACCCAGGCGGCAAGCCGTCCCCCCTGCCCTGCCCAGGCGCCCGAGGGTGCCAGCCCCAGCGCCCAGACCTGCCCATCGAGCGGCATCGTCGGCGGGGTGTTGGCGTCGAAGGCTTCGACCGTCAGTTGCACCAGCAGGTCGAGCCGTTCCAGCGCCTCGTTATGGGTAACGTGTTTCTGCGCCTGCGCGGGCAGCAGGAAGGGCAGGCCCAGTCTGGGCGAATCGTCGGGCATGGGGGCCTCCGTTGAGCGCGGGATCGGCGCGATCCTGCCGCGCGTGCGTCAACGGGGGGCTAGGGCGCCGTGCGGTGGTCTGGCGCAACGGAGGGCGTGTCGGTCCACGCGGCCGGGATCAGCCCGCGCAAGGCGTTGCCGACCCAGAGCCGGACATGGGGCAGGTCACGCGCCATAAGCACTTCCTCGGGGGCGGCAAGGGCAGCGCGCAGCACGCCGGGCAGGAGGCCGCTGGAGAGAGGCGGCGTGCGCAGACCGTCGCCCCGGTCGAAGAAGACGGTGGTGATGGTGCCGTCGCAGACCTCGCCGCGTTCGTTGAGGAAGATCACCTCGTCCAGCCCCTCGGGCAGGGCAGCGCGGGCGGTGTCATAGGCTTCGCGGCGGGTGGATTTGATCCGCAGCCAGGGGTCGTCGGAGCGCAGGCCTTCGGCGGCCAGCCCCAGCCGCCAGAGCGTCGCCTTGGGCGGAAGCGGGCCGTGGGTGACCTCGACCTTGCCACGAGCGTTCAGGGTCAGGCGCAGGCGGGCGGGGGTGCCCTCAGGGCCGCGCGGGGTGATGTCTGGCACATGCCAGCCCAGCGCATTGGCGCCCGCTTTCAGCCGCACGCGGTGGAGCGGCCAATGCGCCACGGCCTGCCCGTCCCAGCGCATCGTCTCGATCAGTTTCAGCCCGGGCGCGTCAGCCCCTGCATGAAGCGTGCTTTCCACAGCGCCTCCTCCCATTCGCCCTCGGCGGTGCTGTCCTGCACCACGCCGCCGCCCACATTGGCCAGCACCCGCCCGTCCGGGTAAAGCCGCAGGGTGCGGATCGCCACCGACCAGCATTGGTTGCCGTCCGGCGCCGCCCAGCCGATGGCGCCGCAATAGACCCCGCGCGGGTGCGGCTCCAGCTCTGCGATGATCTGCATGGCGCGGATCTTCGGCGCGCCGGTGACCGAGCCGCAGGGAAAGAGCGCCGCCATCAGCGGCCCCAGCCCGGCGCCGGGGCGCAGGCGGCCCCGGATGCGGCTGCTCATCTGGTGCACGGTGGCGAAGCTTTCCACCGCGAAAAGTTCCGGGACCGAGACCGAACCGATCTCGGAGATCCGCCCGATGTCGTTACGCAGGAGGTCCACGATCATCAGGTTTTCGGCCAGCACCTTTTCGCTTTCGGACAGCGCGGCGGCGAGGCGCGCATCCACGGCCGGATCGTCGCTGCGGGGGGCCGTGCCCTTCATGGGGCGGCTTTCGATCACGCCGTCGGTGACGTGAAAGAAAAGCTCCGGGCTGCGCGAGATCACCACCGGGCCTTGGCCAAGGTCAATGAAAGCGCCGTAGCTCACCCGCTGGCGCTTACGCAGCGCACCGTAGAGGCCAAGCGCGTTGCCGCCAGTCAGCCGCGACTCCAACGGGAAGGTCAGGTTCACCTGATAACAGTCCCCGGCGGCGATGTACTCCAGAAGCCGCGCCATGGCGTCATCATAGGCGGCGCGCTGGACCAGCGGCGCGGGCGGGGTCAGGGTGGCGCCTTCGGCAGCCGCCTGCACCAGCACCGCATCGGCGGGTTCGGGCGCGTCGCAGAGCGCCAACAGCACCAGCGGCTCGCCCGGCATGCCGGAGATCAGCCCCTCGCGCAGGCGCGGCTCGAAGGCGTAGCCGGCCTCGTAGGCCAGATAGCCCGCAACCCAGGCGCCGGCGCGGCGCGCGGCCTCGGCCTGCTCCAGCGCGGCGGGCACCTCGTCCAACGTGCGGGCGCAGAGCACGTCGCGCACCCGCGGGAAGGTGACTGCCTGGCCGCAGGGTCCGTGTTCGATGACGATCAAGGCTGTGGTTCCGGTTGCTCGGGCGGGTTGCTGCTGACGCGTTTCAGCGCGGCGTAGCATCTTTGAGCGCGGGCGGGTAGGGTTGGCGGGCGATGCCGCAGTAGGGATGCGATCGCCCGCTTATGCCGCGCAAAGCGCCCTCGGGCCGTGCCACGCCCACCCACCCGCACGCCCCGAGGGCGCCGCCCGCGCGATGCGCGGGGGGTCAGGATGGCTGGGCGCGCGACCGGGATGGCGCAGGCCGCCTTACCGCAGGCGCGGCGGGCGGGCCGGGTCCATCCCCGGCGGCGGGGTCGGACGCGCGGGTTCGTTGGCCGGGACCGGCAGGTCGAAGCGCAGCCCCACCCGCGCCAGCCGCGCCGCCACCGGGTCCGAGGCGGCGAAGAAGGCGATGTCCAGCGCCTCGGCCTCGACCCCGGAAAAGGTCAGCGCCTCGCCCAGCGCGCGGGCCAGTGTGGGTTCAGCCCCGGGCGCGGGGTCGATGAAGGCCAGCATGTGGCCCGCGCCGCCTTCGGTGTAGCGCACGGCGACCAGCCAGGCCATGGTCGCCAGCCCGCCGGCGCGGGCCAGCCGCGCGTCGAGCGCGGGCAGCAGCACCTCGGGCAGACCGCGCGGGGCGTCGATTTCGGCGATCTCGGCCTGCACTTCGGCGGGGCGGCGGGAGAGCGCATCGGCAAGCCAGGCCAGCACCTCGGGCGGCAGATGGCGCGCCGAGGGTGCCTCGCCCAGGTTCAGGCCCAGTGCCACCGGGGGCTCCGCCGCGGCCAGCATCTCCACCAGCACGCGGCCCGGCAGGGCGACGTAGGGCGCGGCCATGCCGGTGAAATCCGTGAGCCGGGCCTCGGTGTCGAAGGCCACGACCATGGGGCCGTCCTCGAGCGGAAACACCTGTGGGTCGATGCGCTCGCCCTCGGCCTCGCGCTCCAGGAGCAGGAACAACTCGGCCTCGGTCAGGCGCGCGTAGAAGCCCAGCCGGGCGGCGTCATCATCGGGGCGGTCCAGCACGGCGCGCCAGGCGTGGTCCAGTGCGGTTTCGGGGGTGGCTTCGGACTCTGTCGGGTCGGACATTGTGGCTTTCCGTGGTGGAGAGTTTCAGCTGAGGCAACTTGCCATGGGCCTTCGCGCACATGACGGCGCCCGCCCGGCGGACAATTTCCGCCGGGCGGGCGCTTCTGCCGCTCGCCACAGATACAGCACTTCGGGAGAGAGGCAATCCCGGCGCCGGACACCGGATGCGCCTCAAGCAAAGGCACCGGGGGTTGCCATTCGCACGCCGGCGCGATTTATTGCACAGGTTAAATGACGGAGTCCTCATGCGCCCGCTGCGCGGCATTGCCCTGAAAGTCCTGTCGATGATGCTCTTCATCGTCATGGCGTCACTGATCAAGGCAGTGTCGGACACCGTGCCGCCGGGGCAGGCGGTGTTCTTCCGCTCATTCTTTGCGCTGCCGGTGATCCTGGTTTGGCTGGCCTGGCGGCAGGAACTGACCACCGGGCTGAAGACCGCCAACCCGCTGGGCCATTTCTGGCGCGGGCTGATCGGCACCGCCGCAATGGGGCTGGGGTTCGCGGGACTCGCTTTCCTGCCCCTGCCCGAGGTCACCGCCATCGGCTTTGCCGCACCGATCCTCACCGTGGTCTTCGCGGCGATGTTCCTGGGCGAGCAGGTACGCACCTTCCGTCTGAGCGCCGTTGCGCTGGGCATGGTGGGGGTGATGATCGTCATCTGGCCGCGGCTGAGCCTGGACGCGGACCTGGGCACGGGCGAGGCGCTGGGCGCGATTCTGGTGCTGATGGGCGCGGTTTTCGTGGCGCTGGCGCAGGTGTTCCTGCGCAAGCTGGTCAACACCGAGACCACACCCGCGATCGTGTTCTGGTTTTCCATCACCGCGAGCGCGCTGTCGCTGCTGACCCTGCCCTTCGGCTGGGTTGTCCCCGGGGCGCAGGCTGTGGTGTTCCTGGTGCTGGCGGGGCTCCTGGGCGGGCTGGGGCAGGTCTTTCTGACCTCGAGTTACCGCTTTGCCGATGTCTCGGTCATCGCGCCCTTCGGCTATGTGCAGATCCTGTTTTCGCTGGCCATCGGCTACTGGGTGTTTTCCGAGGTGCCGACCGGCCCGATGCTGTTCGGCGCCTCGCTGGTCATCGCCGCCGGTGTGATCATCATCTGGCGTGAGCGTCAGTTGGGGCTGGAGCGGGCGAAGCCGACCAAGGCGGGCACGCCGCAGGGGTGAGCCACGGATACAAAAGGGCGCCCGGCCGAGCCGTGCCCACCCACCCGCCCCCGGCACGCTTCGCAGGCGCCCCCCGCGCGCGCAAGCGCGCCGGATGGGACAGGGTAAACCGTTCGGGGACATTGTCAGTCCGGGAGAACGCCGCAAGCGGGTCACGGCATAGACTGCGTCGCCGCGCAGACCCTCAGCGCCGGCGCGCTGCCGCCAGCACCGCGCCCTGCCCCTTTTCCTGCACCATGACCACCGCGGGGTCATCCCCGGGCGCCGAAATCGTCATTTGCAGCGCGCCCTGCCCGTCCCAGCGAGTCACGGTCTCGAGGCTGGTCACCACGTTGAAATGCGTCAACCGGCGGCCGTTGTTCTCGCCCGAGGTCACCTCGACCGCCGCGTGGGGTGTGTAGCGGATCAGCATCACATCCGCCTCGGAACTCAGCGGCGGCTCGGCCGTCGCCTCGATCCGCAGGGTGCCATCCGCGCCGCGCGTCATGGTCAGGTGCACGCGCGGCGGGCGGGCGCTGTGTTCGGCCAGAAGCTCGTTGACCACCGACCGGCGGGCGCTCTTGGCCTCGTCCACCCCGCCGACGATGAGCTGCGGGGTAAAGACCGTGGAGCGGTTCCAGCTGCGCGCATAACGCTTCTGCCGTGCGGTAAACGCGGCATCTGCAAAGCTGTCTTCCCAGCCGATATAGTCCCAGTAATCCACATGCATGCTGAGCGCGATCACGTCATCGCGGGCAGCAAAGGCGCCAATCAGCTCGTCCGCCGGGGGGCAGGCCGCGCAACCCTGCGAGGTGAAGAGTTCCAGCACCACCACATTGTCGCCTGCCTCGGCCCGGGGAACACCCGCCAGCAGCAGAAGGGACGCGGCGAGGGTGCTGAGCAGGGTACGCATGCGCTGGAGCCTTCGATGCTTCGGGTGGAGCGTATCTAACCAAGCACCGACGCCGCGGCCAATCAAGGTTTTGAGAGAGCGAGCGATTGCACCAACGTGTTGCACGTATTTTTGTGCACCACGGTATACAATTTTGCCCCCAGCCCCTTGATCGAAGGGCCGCAATGGGGCATGTCCTGCTCAGAATTCCGCGATCCGCAACCCAGATGGGAGGCCAGACGATGACGATTGTAACCGGACAGGACTCGACCGGCGTGCGCCGCACGCTCGATGTCGGCGGCAAGACCTTTGCCTATTATTCGATCCCCGAGGCCGAGAAGGCGGGCCTCGGCGCGTTTTCGAAACTCCCCGCCGCGCTCAAGGTCGTGCTGGAGAACATGCTGCGCTTCGAGGACGGCAAGACCGTCACCGTCGACGACATCCGCGCCTTCGGCGACTGGGCGGAAAAGGGCGGCAAGAACCCGCGCGAGATCGCCTATCGCCCCGCGCGCGTGCTGATGCAGGATTTCACCGGCGTCCCGGCAGTGGTCGATCTGGCCGCCATGCGCGACGGGCTCAAGGCGCTGGGGGGCGATCCGGAAAAGATCAACCCGCTGAACCCCGTGGACCTGGTCATCGACCATTCGGTGATGATCGACGAGTTCGGCAACCCGCGCGCCTTCCAGATGAACGTGGACCGCGAATATGAGCGCAACATCGAGCGCTATACCTTCCTGAAATGGGGTCAGAGCGCGTTCAACAACTTCCGCGTGGTGCCACCGGGCACCGGCATCTGCCATCAGGTGAACCTGGAATACCTGGCCCAGACAGTCTGGACCGACGAGGACCAGTCCGGCGAGCAGGTGGCCTACCCCGACACGCTGGTCGGCACCGACAGCCACACCACCATGGTCAACGGTGCCGCCGTCCTGGGCTGGGGTGTCGGCGGGATCGAGGCCGAGGCCGCGATGCTGGGCCAGCCGATTTCGATGCTGATCCCCGAGGTGGTGGGCTTCAAGCTGACCGGCGCGATGGTCGAAGGCACCACCGGCACCGATCTGGTGCTCAAGGTGGTGGAGATGCTGCGCAAGAAGGGCGTGGTGGGCAAGTTCGTGGAATTCTACGGCCCCGGGCTCGACAACCTGCCGCTGGCCGACCGCGCCACCATCGCCAACATGGCCCCCGAATACGGCGCCACCTGCGGCTTCTTCCCCATCGACGACGAGACGCTCCGCTACCTGCGCCAGACCGGGCGCGACGAGGATCGCATCGCGCTGGTGGAAGCCTATGCCAAGGAAAACGGCTTCTGGCGCACCCCGGACTATGCCCCGGTCTACACCGACACGCTGGAACTGGACATGGGCACGATTGTCCCCGCCATCTCCGGCCCCAAGCGCCCGCAGGATTTCGTGGCGCTGGATGCCGCGGCCAAGACCTTCGCGGCCTATGTCAAGGGCGAGCGCGAAGGCAAGGATGCCTCGCCCAAGGAGGAAATCCGCTGGGAAGGCGAAGGCGGCCAGCCCGAGCCGGTGGCCATCCCGGGCGACGAAGGCCACCATTCGCGCGGCTACGTCGACAACCCCGAGGGCGAGAATTATCAGTTGCACGACGGCTCCATCGTGATCGCCTCGATCACGTCCTGCACCAACACCTCGAACCCTTATGTGATGATCGGGGCGGGGCTGGTGGCGCGCAAGGCGGCCGAGAAGGGCCTGAACCGCAAGCCCTGGGTCAAGACCTCTCTGGCGCCGGGCAGCCAGGTTGTCAGCGCCTATCTGGAGGCCGCGGGCCTGCAGGAGGATCTGGACAAGATCGGCTTCAACCTGGTGGGCTATGGCTGCACCACCTGCATTGGCAACTCCGGCCCGCTGGCGCCCGAGATATCGGAAGCCATCAGCAAGTATGACCTGATTGGCGTCTCGGTGCTGTCGGGCAACCGCAATTTCGAGGGCCGCATCTCGCCCGACGTGCGCGCCAACTACCTGGCATCTCCGCCCCTGGTGGTGGCCTATGCGCTGGTGGGCGACATGAACGTCGACATTACCACTGAACCGCTGGGCCATGACCATGACGGCAACCCGGTTTACCTCAAAGACATCTGGCCCAGCCAGAAGGAGATCGCCGAACTGGTGGAGAAGACGGTCACGCGCGAGGCGTTCCAGTCCAAATACGCCGACGTGTTCAAGGGCGACGAGAAGTGGCAGTCGGTCGAAACCACCGACGCGCTGACCTATGACTGGCCGTCGACCTCGACCTACGTCCAGAACCCGCCTTATTTCCAGGACATGAGCCCGGAAAAGGGGACCATCAGCAATGTCGAGGGCGCACGCGTGCTGGCGATCCTGGGCGACATGATCACTACCGACCACATCTCGCCCGCAGGCTCGTTCAAGGACACCACGCCGGCGGGCAAGTATCTGGTCGACCGCCAGGTGCCGGTGCGCGAGTTCAACAGCTACGGCGCGCGGCGCGGCAACCACGAGGTGATGATGCGCGGCACCTTCGCCAACATCCGCATCCGCAACGAGATGCTGGACGGGGTCGAGGGCGGCTACACGCTGGGCCCGGACGGCGAACAGACCTCAATCTATGACGCCGCCATGGCGTGGCAGGAAAAGGGCGTCCCGCTGGTGATCTTCGGCGGCGAACAGTATGGCGCAGGATCGTCGCGCGACTGGGCGGCCAAGGGCACGGCGCTCCTGGGCGTGAAGGCGGTGATCGCCGAAAACTTCGAGCGTATCCACCGCTCCAACCTGGTGGGCATGGGCGTGATCCCGTTCGAGTTCACCGGCGGCGACACGCGCAAGACGCTGGGCCTGAAGGGCGACGAGGTGGTCAGCATCACCGGGCTGGAGGGTGACCTGAAGCCGCTCTCGGAAGTGCCCTGCACCATCCGTTACGGCGACGGCACCGAGAAGAAGATCACCCTCAAGTGCCGGATCGATACCGCGATCGAGAAGGAATACGTCGAACACGGCGGCGTGCTGCACTATGTGCTGCGCGATCTGGCCGCGGCGTAGGGCGAGTGGCCCGGCGGGCCATACTGATCACCGGGGGCGCGCGCGGGCTCGGGCGCGCCATCGCCGACAGCCTGGCCCCGGACCATGACATCGCCATCACCTGGAACACCGCAGCCGAGGAGGCTGCGGTGTTTGCGTCTGCGCACCCCCGTGCGCTGGTGCTGCAGGCCGATCTGGAAACCGCCCCGCCCGCGCAGATCATCGCCGCCGTTATCGCCCGGTTCGGGCGGCTGGACGGGCTGGTGAACAACGCCGCCATGGGCGCGCGCGAACCGGGGCCGGAAGCGTTCGACCAAGGCCTGGCCAAGCGGGTCTTCGCGGTCAACGTCACCGCGCCCCTGGCGCTGGTTGGCGCGGCACTGCCGCACCTTGGCGCAGGCGCCTCGGTGGTCAACATCTCCAGCGCCAATGCCCGCTTCCCGGCCATGGCCGCGCCGGTGTTCAGCGCCAGCAAGGCGGCGCTGGAGAACCTGACCCTCGGCCTGGCCAAGGCGCTCGGCCCGCGCGGCATCCGCGTCAACGCCGTGGCCCCCGGCGCGGTGGAACGCCCCTACGCCCCCGGCCCGCCCGAAGCCATCCGCCAGTTCACCGACCGCACCGCACTGGGACGACCGGCGCAGGCCGCAGAGGTGGCACAGGCCGTCCGGTTCCTGCTGTCCGACGCCGCCAGCGCCATCACCGGCACGGTGCTCGATGCCTCGGGCGGCGACCGACTCTGAACGATCCAGACCCAGGCGCGCAGCCCAGCCACCTGCCCCCCCCCCGCCCTCGAAGCGCCATGGGCGGGCGGGGCCCTGAGGGGGCGCTACTCCAACGCCGATTACAGGCAACCGGGCTTGCATCTGCCACACGGTCGGGCACAGTCGCGGCCAACGCGCCCGGATAAAGGACCACCATGACAACGCTCGAAACCCCTGCCCCGACCCTCGACCTGCGCTTCGTGCGCGCGCAATTCCCCGCCTTCGCCGAACCCTCCCTGCAGGATCAGGCGTTTTTCGAAAACGCCGGCGGCTCCTACACCTGCGCCCCGGTGATCGACCGGCTGACCCGCTTCTACCGCACCCGCAAGGTGCAGCCCTACGGCGCCTTCGCCGCCAGCCAGGATGCGGGCGCCGAAATGGACGAGGCGCGGGACCGACTGGCGGCGATGATGAACGTCGCGCCGGAGACCCTCAGCTTCGGCCCCTCGACCACCGGCAACACTTATGTGCTGGCGCAGGCCTTCGCCGAGATGCTGCGCCCGGGCGATGCCATCATCGTCACCGATCAGGACCACGAAGCCAATTCGGGTCCCTGGCGGCGGCTGGGGGCGCGGGGGATCGAAATTCGCGAATGGAAACTGGACCCCGACACCGGCCATCTGGACCCGGACGCGCTGGCGAACCTTCTGGACGAACGCGTCAAGCTGGTCGCCTTCCCGCATTGCTCGAACGTGGTGGGCGAGGTGAACCCGGTCGCCGCGCTCTGCGCCATGATCCGCGATGCGGGCGCGCATAGCTGTGTCGATGGTGTCTCCTACGCGCCGCACGGGCTGCCGGATGTGGGCGCGCTAGGGGCGGATATCTACCTGTTTTCGGCCTACAAGACCTATGGACCCCATCAGGGGCTGATGGTCATGCGCCCGGAACTGGCCCATAAGCTGCCCAACCAAGCACATTACTTCAACGCCGACACGCCGTACAAGCGCTTCACCCCCGCCGGGCCCGACCACGCCCAGATCGCCGCCTGCGCGGGGATGGCCGACTATATCGACGCGCTCTATGGCGCCCATTTCCCGAACCAAGACGACCCCGGCCCCGCCAGGCGCGCGGCGGCGGTGCATGACCTGATGCGCAGGCACGAAACCGCGCTGCTGCAGCCGCTGCTGGACTATGTGCGCGGGCGCAACGACCTGCGCCTGCTGGGGCCTGCGCAGGCCGAGGGGCGCGCCCCCACCGTGGCGCTGGCCCATGCCCACCCCGGCGCGGATCTGGCCCGCGCGCTGGCGGGGCACGGCATCATGGCCGGAGGCGGCAGTTTCTACGCCGACCGCGCGCTGACGGCGCAGGGGATCGCGCCGGACCACGGGGTGCTGCGGCTGTCCTTTGTCCATTATACGTCGCGCGGCGAGCTTGACCGGCTGATCGCGGCGCTAGATCAGGTGCTGTAACTGCACCTGACAGGCCAGGAATGTCCGACACATCCCCGATCATCCTGTGGTTCCGCCGCGACCTGCGGCTGTCCGACAACCCCATGCTGGCCGAGGCCGCCGCCACCGGCCGCCCGTTGATCCCGGTCTTCATCCGCGACCGCGCAGTGGACAGCCTTGGCGCCGCGCCGAAATGGCGGCTGGGGCTGGCGCTGGAAAGCTTCGCCGAGACACTGGCGGACAAGGGCGCGCGGCTCACCTATCGCGCGGGCGACGCGGCCGAGGTGCTGGACGCGTTGATCGCCGAAACCGGCGCCGGGGCGGTCTGGTGGGGGCGACAGTATGATGCGGCCTCGCGTGACCGGGACGCGAAGATCAAGAAATCCCTGCAGGCGCGCGGCATCGACGCGCGCAGCTTCGCCGGTCATGTGATGTTCGAGCCGTGGGAGGTCGAAACCGGCAGCGGCGGCATCTACAAGGTCTACTCGCCCTACTGGCGCGCCGTGCGCGACCGTGACGTGCCCGAGCCCACGCGCGCGCCGTCCCGGCTGGACGCGCCGGAAAACTGGCCCGAAAGCGACCGGCTGGCCGACTGGCATCTGGGCCGCGCCATGAACCGTGGCGCCGATGTCGTCGCCCGCCATGTCTGTGTGGGCGAGGCGGCGGCGCGCGACCGGCTGGACGGGTTCATCGCGCGCGCCATCGACGGCTACAAGGCCGAACGCGATTTTCCGGACGCCGAGGCCACCTCGCGCCTGTCGGAAAACCTGACCTGGGGCGAGATCGGCATCCGCACCATCTGGCACGCAGGCGCCCGGGCCATGGAGCGCGGCGCGCGCGGGGCCGAACACTTTTTGAAGGAGCTGGTCTGGCGCGAATTCGCCTGGCATCTGCTCTACCATCACCCGCGCATGGACCGCGAGAACTTCCGGCCCGAATGGTCTGATTTCCCGTGGAAAATGGACACTGAATGCGAGGCGGTTCTACGCTGGAAACAGGGCCGCACCGGCATCGCCTTCGTCGATGCGGCCATGCGCGAAATGTATGTGACCGGCACCATGCACAACCGTTCGCGCATGATCGTGGCGTCCTACCTGACCAAACACATGCTGGTGCACTGGAAGGTGGGGCTGGACTGGTTCGCAGACTGCCTGATCGACTGGGACCCGGCCTCGAACGCCATGGGCTGGCAGTGGGTGGCGGGATCGGGCCCCGATGCCGCGCCCTATTTCCGGGTTTTCAACCCCGCGCTCCAGGCCGAGAAATTCGACGCCAAGGCCCGCTATCGCCGCCGGTTCCTGGCCGAAGGCGCGCGCGCGCCGCACCCTGACGCGCTGGCCTTCTTCGACGCCTGCCCGCGCTCCTGGGGTCTGTCACCCGACATGGACGCGCCTGCACCGCTAGTGGACCTGGACAAGGGCCGCAGGGCGGCGCTGGCGGCGTATGAGACGCTGAAGGCTGATGCGTGAGGGTGTCTGTTGACGCTGGGGCACAGGGGGGCCAGCCCCCGTCCAGCCCTGAAGGGCTGGACTCCCCCCGGGATATTTATGCACAGATGATGCCAGAGCGGCGGGCATGGCCCCAGTCCGCGCAGAGAACAGGGAAACGGCGATGATCCTGACCAGCACCGAGGGGCAGCGCGACCTGCCGCGCTACTTCGCACAGGCGTTTCACATGGCGCAGCGGCTGAACCGCGGGCGGCTGGATGTGATCCTGCCCGACGGGCGGCATTTCCGCGCCGAGGGCGCGCAGCCCGGGCAGGTCGCCGAGGTTCATGTCCACAACCCCGACCTGTTCGCGCGCCTGATCCGCGAGGGCGACATGGGGTTTTCCGAGGCCTACCTCGAAGGCTGGTGGTCGACGCCGGACCTGCAGGCCTTCATGGACCTGATCAACGACGACAACCCCTCGGTCTATGACGAAGTGCTGCCCATGAAGCTGGTGCGTGCCTATGAGCGGTTGCGCCACTGGCTGCGGTCCAACAGCAAGGTGCAGGCCCGGCGCAACATCGCCCATCACTATGATCTGGGCAATGACTTTTACCGGCTGTGGCTCGATGACACGATGACCTATTCCTCGGCGCTGTTCCGCACCGGGCAGGAATCGCTGGAGCGCGCGCAGGAGCAGAAATACGCGGCCCTGCTGGACCGGCTGAAGGTGCAGCCGGGCGATCACGTGCTGGAGATCGGTTGCGGCTGGGGCGGTTTTGCCGAATACGCCGCGCGCGAACGGGGGCTGCGGGTGACCGGACTGACCATCAGCCAGGCGCAGCATGATTACGCCGTGGCGCGGATGGAGGCGGCGGGGCTGTCGGATCAGGTGGAGATCGTGCTGCGCGATTACCGCGATGAACGCGGCAGCTACGACGGCATAGCCTCGATCGAGATGTTCGAGGCGGTGGGCGAACGATATTGGCCGGTCTATTTCCGCACCGTGCATGACCGGTTGCGCCCCGGCGCGCGGGCCGCGCTGCAGGTCATCACCGTGCCGGACGAGCGGTTCGAGGCTTATCGCCGCCACGTCGATTTCATCCAGAAATACATCTTTCCCGGCGGGATGCTGGGTGCGGTGGCGCCGCTCTCGCGCCAGGCCAAGCAGGTGGGGCTGACGCTGGTGGACACCTTCGCTTTTGCCGACAGCTACAGCCAGACGCTGCGGCGCTGGAACGAGAGCTTCAACGCCCAGTGGGACCAGATCGCCGCCATGGGCTATGACGACCGGTTCCGCCGGATGTGGGAGTATTACCTGACCTCCTGCGCCGGGGCATTCCGCTCGGGCACCTGCGATGTGGTGCACATGACCCTGCACCGCCCCCTTGCGCCGGCGCTTGCGATGCAACCCGCGGTCAGCCCGGCCCGAGGATGATCTGCACGTATTGCCGGGTTTCGGCGAAGGGCGGGATGCCGCCATGGGTATCGACCGCGCCCGGCCCGGCGTTATAGGCCGCCAACGCCAGGTCCCAGTCGCCGAAGCGGTCGAACATCATCCGCAGGTAGCGGGCACCACCGTCCAGGTTCTGCGCCGGGTCCAGCGGGTCCACGCCCAGAAGCCGCGCCGTTTCCGGCATCAGCTGTGCCAGCCCCAGCGCCCCCTTGCTGGACACCGCATCGGGGTTCCAGCGGCTTTCCTGATGCACCAGCCGCAGGAACAGGTCCTCGGGCAGGTTGTGGCGACGGGCGGCTTCGCTGGCCAGCGCCACATGCGGGCCGGTCCGGGGGCCGGTATAGGCCGGGATGGCGGTGGTGCGATTGTTCCGCGTGCTGGGCGGCAGCAAACGCTCGGAGCGCGAGTACTGATCGGACAGCCGCCCGTCCATCAGCCGGGTCTGGTTCTGCATGATATCGGCGCGCGAGGCCGAAGATTGCCCCGACAGGTTCAGACCCTGCCCCGCTGACGGGGCGGGCAGCACGCAGAGCGCCAGAAGCGCCAGCCCGGTTTGCGCGACCTTGTTGCGCATGTGCTCTGTCCCTGAATGATCTTTCGGGCGATCATACGGAAATTGCCCGCCGAATCCAGCGATTTGCGCCTTGCCGCCCGCGGTGGGTCCGGGGCGGCTGACGGGCAAGACTTCAGGGAGCGTTAACCAGTCTCCGGATAGAGTCTTGCGCAGGCTTGGTGTAAGCCGGTGGAAACGGGATTCGCGAAGGGAGCGGCGCAATGGCAGGGTCTGTGAACAAGGTCATCCTGATCGGCAATCTGGGGCGCGACCCCGAGGTGCGGACCTTTCCCGATGGCGGCAAGCTCTGCAACCTGCGCATTGCGACATCCGAGCGCTGGCGCGACCGCAACACCGGCGAGCAGCGCGAGCGCACCGAATGGCACAACGTGGTGCTGCGCGGCGACGGGCTGGTCCGGGTGGCCGAGCAATACCTGCGCAAGGGCTCAAAGGTTTATGTGGAGGGAACGCTGCAGACCCGCAAATGGCAGGACCAGAGCGGGCAGGACCGCTATTCGACCGATGTGGTTGTGGCCGGAATGGGCGGCACGCTGACGATGCTGGACGGGCGCGGCGGTGGCGGTGATTACAGCGGCGGTAGCGGCGGCGGGGGTTACGGCGGCGAAAGCGACCGGGGCGGTGATCGGGCTGGCGACCGGGGCGGCGGCCATGGCGGCGGTCCGCCGGACATGGATGACGAGATCCCGTTCTGAGTACCCTCAAGACGCGCAGGGGTAGCAGGAACGCGGAGCGCTGACAGAAACTGCGGCGGCCCTATGACGCGCCCCGCCATTCCGCCCGTTGACGCGCTCAGGGCGCCGCCGCGCAGCCGGTGTATTCCACCGCACCGTTGTCGCTGAGCACCGTCAGGCGGATTGCCGCGCGGTTCACGCTCAGGGTGCCGTTGCGCGGGGGGGTGATCAGCGCCTCGCCCCACAGCGTGCTGCCGTTGCGAAGACTGCCCAGATCGCGCACACGCGCGCGCTGGCCGGGCAACTCCACGATGACACGCTCGTTGGCGCCGGTATCGGGCATGTCCAACTCCACGCGCAGGCGCATCCCGTTGCGCTCGGCCGGTTCCAGCCCGCAATGCGCCGAGCGCAACCCCGCCTCGCGTGCCGGGCGCGGGCGCTGGGCCAGCGCCGCTTCGATCACCGGATCGGGCCGGCCGTCAGCGGTCAGATCGGCGTGCAGCCGCATGTCCACCGGGATGCAGACCTCGCGGCACACGCCAAGCGTGATCTCGGCGGCAAAGGCGATGGGGCGCGCGGCATCGGTCGGGGTCAGTTCGATGGGCAGCACCAGTTCGTCGCGGTAACCGATGTTGTAATACCCGTTCTGCTCGAATACCCGCGGGCTGGGCCAGTGCTTTTCCACGCCTTCCAGGTTGTCGGACCCGGACCAGTCCATGCGCAGGGCCAGCCCGCCCTCGCCGGGCACCCGCCAATAGGTCATCCAGCCCGGAGCCAGCCGCAGGTGCAGCGCCGCCATGCGGCTGCCGTCGGCGCGGACCCACCCGGGCCGGAACTCGGCCGTCACCTTGTCGGCGCCGCGGGCCTGCGCCGGGCCGGGCGACGCGACCGCCACGGCCAGCATCGCCGCAGCACATGCCAGAAGCCGGGCGAGGCTGGGCAGTCGGTCCGGCGCACATGGGCGCGCTACGGGGTGGCTGTGGTCGTGGATCATGGGCGCGAGGATTCCGCGGACCCGCTGCGAAAGGGAAGTCACGTTTCGGCGACCATCCCTGCTGTGGCACGGCTGCATCGCCCCGCACAACCGGCAGCTGCAACGGCCGCCGCCCGGGACGCCGGGAATGACTTGGCAAGCCCGCATGGCTGCGGCATGGTCGGGCCATGAGCGCCTCGGACGACCTCGACCTGACCGGAAAGCTGCTGATCGCCATGCCCGGCATGGCCGACATGCGATTCGCCCGCAGCGTGGTCTGCATCTGCTCGCACTCGGATCAGGGGGCCATGGGGCTGATCCTGAACAAACCGCTGCCGGACCTGCGGCTGGGCGCGCTGATGGCGCATCTGGAACTGGTGGCCGAGGATGCGACCGACAGCGCCCCCGACGCCCCGGTGCATTTCGGCGGCCCGGTGGAGCATGGCCGCGGCTTCGTACTGCACAGCGCCGAGTATGACGGCGGCTCGGCCACGCTGCCCGTGGCAGACGGCATCGCGATGAGCGCGACGCTCGACATTCTCGAGGACATGCTGCACGAGCGCGGCCCGACAAAGGCGCGGATGATGCTGGGCTACGCGGGCTGGGGCGAGGGGCAGCTGGAAGACGAGATCCTCGCCAACGGCTGGCTGAGCGTCGACGCCAGCCCCGCGCTGGTCTTCGACACCGCCCCCCCGGACCAGTGGGAGGCCGCCCTGCGCGCCCTGGGCGTGGACCCGGTGATGCTCTCGGGCGCGGCGGGGCGGGCGTGAGGGGCGCCCATACGGGACCAATTGTCAGGGGTGCAAGCGGAGGACTGGCGTCAGCACTGCGGGACATTCCGGTCATTCACGGCATCTGAAACATAGTGGGTCTGAAACTTGCAATCTCATGGACGATCAAAATCAACTTCTAGGTGTTTGATCCCGCCTGACCACAGGGCCAAGCCGCTGATGCCGAAACACCCCCTGAGGCCCCCGCCCCACGGCAGTGCTACGCAGTCTCAGACCGCGCCCCCTGACGGACACCACCAAATGACCCACACCCACCCCATCCGCGTCTATTACGAGGACACCGACCTTGCGGGCATCGTATATTACGCCAACTACCTGAAGTTCATCGAGCGGGCGCGCAGCGAGTGGGTGCGGGCGCTGGGCATCGATCAGGCGGCGTTGAAGGCCGAACAGGGACTGGTCTTTGCCGTCCGGCGAGTGGAAGCCGATTACTTGGCCCCCGCCCGCTTCGACGACCTTCTCGCCGTCACCACCACGCCCGAGGCCGCCACCCCCGCGCGGCTGACCCTGCGCCAGGCGGTGCACCGGGGCGACATGCTCCTGTTCGGCGCCCGCGTGGTGCTGGTCTGTCTGGACGCCAGCGCCCGTCCCCGGCGGTTTCCCGCCGCGCTGCGGGTGCTTTGCACCGATCACGGATAAATTTCTTGCAACACCGGCCGATCTGTTGGCTTTGGGGGCCGAAAACCTGTAGATTCGCCGCCAAACAGAGCCGCCCGCGTGAAGGGTGGCCTATCTTGAGTGAGCAGGCCCATGGAACAGACCGCCCTTGCGGCGACGCAAGATATCGACTTCTCGCTGGTCGCGCTGTTCGCGCGCGCCACCCTGACCGTGCAGCTGGTGATGATCTCGCTCATCCTGGCGTCGTTCTGGTCCTGGGGCATCATCATCCAGAAGCTGCTGCGCTTTCGCCGGGCGCGGGCCGAGACCGCCGAGTTCGACGCCGCCTTCTGGTCCGGCGAGCCGCTGGACGAGCTTTACGAGCAGCTTGGCCCCGAGCCGCCCACGCCCCCCGCGCGCGTCTTTGCCGCCGGGATGAGCGAATGGCGGCGCAGCCACCGCCATGACGGGGTGCTGATCCCCGGCGCGGTGGCCCGGATCGACCGCTCCATGGACGTGGCCATCGCCAAGGAGGCGCGGACCCTGCAGAGCGGGCTGACCTTCCTCGCCTCGGTCGGCTCGGCGGCGCCCTTCGTGGGGCTGTTCGGCACGGTCTGGGGGATCATCAACGCCTTCACCCAGATCGCGGTGATGGAATCCACCAGCCTCGCCGTGGTGGCACCGGGCATCGCCGAGGCACTGCTGTCGACTGCGCTGGGGCTCTTGGCGGCGGTGCCCGCGACGATCTTCTACAACAAGCTGTCCGAGGATTCGGAATCGCTCATCTCGGGGTTCGAGGCCTTTGCGGATGAGTTCAACACCATCCTCTCGCGCCAGCTGGACGCGGCCTGAACCATGGGGGAGCCACTGACACGGCGCAATCCCGGGACCCGGCGGCGGCGGCGCGGCGGGCGGATGTCCGACATCAACATGACACCCTTTGTCGATGTGACCATGGTGCTGCTGATCGTCTTCATGATCGCAGCCCCCATGCTGACCGTGGGGGTGCCGGTGGACCTGCCGCGCACCTCCGCAGGGGCCTTGCCCGCCGAGCGCGAGGAGCCGCTGGCCATCACCCTGACCGCCGACGGACGCATGATGTTGATGACCACCGAGATCAGCCGATCCGAACTGATCCCGCAATTGCGCGCTGTGGCCGCCGAGCGGCAGGACAACCGCATCTTCCTGCGCGCCGACGGGTCCATCCCCTATGAGCAGGTGGTGCAGGTGATGGGGGCGCTGAACTCGGGCGGATTCAACAACATCGGGCTGGTGACCGATTCCGACGGGCCGCGCTTCGACGAGTCGGGCTCCGGCGGACGGAACTGAGCAAGGGCAGAACGGACACGCCATGCCCCTGGACACGGGACAGAAGATTTCGGGCGCCATGCACATTGCCCTGATCGCCTGGGTCATGCTGGGTGATCTGTTCCGTACGCCCGGCACCGAGATGCGCGCACCGACGACCGATGTGGCGCTGATCTCGGCCGAGGAATTCGCCGCCCTGCAGGCCCCGGCGCAGACCCCGGAACCGGCGCCCGACCCCGCGCTTGACCCTGCCCCCCAACCCGAGGCGGAGGCGGAGCCCGAACCGGCCCCGGCGCCCGAGCCTGAGCCAGCGCCCGAGCCTGAGCCCGAACCCGAGCCAGTCCCCGAACCCGAGATCGCCGCACCGCCGCCCATCGCGCCCGAGCCGGAACCCGCGCCGCAGCCCGAGCCTGAACCGACCGCCCCCGCGCCGCCCGAGACCGGCGTCGTGCTTTCGCCCCTGCCGACGCCGGGCAGTTCCGTGCGCCCGCGTCCACGCCCGGTCGACCGCGTCGCCCCCACCCCGACAGAAACCCCGGACCCCGAGGCCAGCATCGACATCGCCGAGCGCGACGCTGTCATTCCGGACACCGAAACCGAAGCGGAGGTGGTGGAACCCGAAGCGGAGGCCACCGCCCTGCCCGAGGCCACGACCGAGATCGTCACCGAGGCCACCGAGACCGACACCGAATCGCTGGACCTCGCCGCCCGCGCTCCCGAAATCAGCCCCCGGCCCCAGCGCCGCCCGGACCGCCCGCAACCGCGGCCCCAGCCCGAACCCGAACCCGAACCCGCGCAAACCACCGAACAGCCCGCGGCGCCGCCGCAACCGGCACCCGACCCGGAACCCGAGGCCCCCAGCGACGCCATTGCCGATGCGCTGGCCCAGGCGCTGGCAGGCGGTGCCACCGACCCCGGCCCCGAACGCGCCGCCACCGGCGGGCTGAGCCAGGCCGAGGCCGACGGGCTGCGCCTGGCGGTCCAGCAGTGCTGGAACCTTGGCGCGCTCTCGACCGAGGCGATGGGCGTGACCGTGGTGGTGGGCGTGTCCATGACCCCGAACGCCATGCCCGAGATGGGCTCGATCCGGATGATCAGCGCCTCGGGCGGCGGCGACTCGGCCACCTCGCAGGCCTTCGAGGCCGCGCGCCGCGCGATCCTGCGCTGCGCGGGCGACGGCTACGGCCTGCCACCCGAGAAATACGACCACTGGCGTGATATAGAGATCACGTTCAACCCCGAAGGAATGCGTATCCGATGAGTATTACAGCCCCCCCTGCCCCGCGCTGGCCCCTCTGGGCGGCATTTTCGAGCGTCCTCGCCGCGCTTGCGCTGCTTCTGACCGCGACGGCTGCGCAGGCCCAGTCCGGCCCGCTGCGGATCGAGATCACCGAGGGCGTGATCGAACCCATGCCCTTTGCCGTGCCCGCCTTCGTGGCCGAAAACAGCGCCGGGCAGCAATACAGTGACCAACTCTCCCGCGTGGTCGCCGCGAACCTGAGCAACACGGGGCTGTTCCGCGAGATCCCGGCCTCGGCTCATATCGCGCGGATCACCAGTTTCGACGCCCCGGTACAGTATTCCGACTGGCGCGCGATCAACGCGCAGGCGCTGGTCACTGGCGCGGTGTCGGTGCAGGGCAACCGCATGTCGGTCAAATTCCGGCTGTTCGACATCGTCTCGGGGCGGCAGATGGGCGACGGGCTGCAGTTCCAGGGCAGCACGGATGCGTGGCGGCGCATGGCGCACAAGGTCTCGGATGCCGTCTACAGCCGCATCACCGGCGAGGGCGGCTATTTCGACACCCGCGTGGTCTTCGTCGCCGAATCCGGCCCGCGCGAGAACCGCACCAAGCGGCTGGCGGTGATGGATCAGGACGGCGCCAACGTGGAATTCCTGTCCGACGGGCGCGCGCTGGTCATCGCGCCGCGCTTTTCGCCCACCGGGGACCGCATCCTCTACACCAGCTACGAGACCGGCTCGCCGCGCATCTATCTGATGGACCTGGCCACCACGCGGCGGCAGGTGGTGGGCGATCAGCCCGGCACCATGACCTTTGCGCCGCGGTTTTCCCCCGATGGCGGCAGCATGATCTATTCGCTGTCGGTGGGCGGGACCACGGACCTTTACCGGCTGAACCTGTCCAACGGGCAGCGCCTGCAGTTGACCAACGCGCCGTCCATCGCCACCGCGCCCAGCTTCTCGCCCGACGGAAGCCGGGTGGTGTTCGAATCCGACCGCTCCGGCACCTCGCAGCTGTACATCATGCCCGCGAACGGGGGCGAGGCGCGGCGCATCAGCCACGGACAGGGGCGTTACGGCACGCCCGTCTGGTCGCCGCGCGGGGACCTGATCGCGTTCACCAAATCGCACCAGGGCCGGTTCCATATCGGCGTGATGCGCACCGACGGGTCCGAGGAGCGGCTGCTCACGGCCTCGTTCCTTGACGAAGGGCCAACCTGGGCGCCCAATGGGCGCGTCATCATGTTCACTCGCGAAACGGCAGGGGGCGATCCGGCGCTCTATTCGGTCGATATCTCGGGACGCAACCTGCGCCGCATCCCCACGCCGGGGCCCGCCTCGGATCCGGCATGGTCGCCGTTGCGGCCGTGATCTGATACACTCTTCACCATAACCAGACGGGCTGCGCAGAACGCGCCCCACCGCATGAGGGAAAGAGCAATGAAAATCACAACCAAGGCGCTGATGATCGTCGCCGCACTGGCACTGGCGGCCTGCAACAACCCCCGCGCGGGCGGCGGCTGGGACGATGGCGCCGCCGACGGCTGGAACGGCGGCGCGGGCGGCATCCAGACCGGGGCACTCGGCGATCCGAACGACCCCACCTCGGTCGCGCATTTCAATGAACGCATCGGCGACAGGGTGTTCTTTGAAACCGACCAGAGCACGCTGACCGACACCGCCCGCCAGACGCTCGCGGCGCAGGCGCGCTGGCTGAGCGCGAACCCGCAGTTTGCGGTGCTGATCGAAGGCCACGCCGACGAACGCGGCACCCGCGAATACAACGTGGCGCTGGGCGCACGCCGGGCCAACGCGGTGATGCAGTATCTGGTCAGCCAGGGGATCAATTCCAACCGGATGCGCACCGTCAGCTACGGCAAGGAACGGCCCGTGGAGGCCTGCCCCGAGCCGCGCTGCTGGAACCAGAACCGCCGTGCGGTGACGGTGGTCTCCACCGGGCTGACGGGGTAAGCGGGCGATGCGCGGGCGGTTTCTGTCGCTGGTGGTTGCGATCACGCTGGCCCTTGGCGGGGCCGGCGCTGGCGCAGAAACCCTCGCCGACCTGCGCGCCGAGGCCGAGGCGCTGGGCGCCGAGATCGCCCGGCTGCGCACTGAGCTGGTGCGCGGCGATGGCGCGGGGGCCGCGCGGGTCGAAGGCGACACGCTGGAGCGGATCGACCGGCTCGAAGCGGCGCTGTCGCGGCTGACCGCGCAGACCGAGGAGCTGGATTTCCGCATCCGGCGGATCGTCTCGGACGCCACCAACCGACTGGGGGATATCGAATTCCGGCTGGTGGAGCTTGAGGGCGGCGATGTGACCCAGCTGGGCCGCACGCCGCCGCTGGGCGGGCTGGACCTGAGCCTGCCTGATGACGGCGCCGCCCCCACGCCGACGCCCGCGCCAGGCCCCGCCGAGGATGCGGACGGCCCGCTGATGGCCGCCGACGAGCGCCGCGCCTTCGAGGCGGCGGCGGCGCTGTTGCGGGACGACCGCCCCGATGATGCCGCCGAGGCGCTGGCCGCGTTCATCGACACCTACCCCGGCGGGCCGATGACCGCCAAGGCGCAGCTTCTGCTGGGCGCAGCTCACAGTGCGCGCGGCGCCTATGGCGATGCGGCGCGGGCCTATCTGGACCTGTTCACAGCCGATCCGCAGGGCCCGCGCGCACCCGCCGCCCTGCTGGCGCTGGGCGAGGCGCTGGGGGACCTGGGCGAGACCTCGGAGGCCTGCGTGATGTTTGACGAGCTGTCCATCCGCTTTCCCGACACCAGTGAGGCCGAGCGCGGGCGCGAATTCTTCGCGCGCCTGAACTGCGGGTGAACCGGACCTGCGCGCAGGCGCCTTTGGCGGCGTTGCAGGGGGCTGCCGCCCCCGGTCGGCCTGCGGCCGCCCCCCCCCGCGGATATTTTTGCACAGATGATGGTGGAGGGTGGGTTTGACCCCGCCGGACGTGGCGCTGCCAGAGGCTCTGGCGGAGGCGATGGCGCGGCTGTTGCCTGCGGCGGCGACGCGGCTGGGGGTGGCAGTTTCTGGAGGCGGCGACTCCATGGCGCTGATGGTGCTGCTGGCGGATTGGGCGCGGGCGCGGGGCGTGGAGCTGGAGGCGGTCACCGTGGATCACGGGTTGCGCGCGGAAAGCGGGACCGAGGCCGCTTTGGCCGGCGCTCGGGCGGCGCGGCTGGGACTGGCGCATGACGTGCGGCGCTGGAAGGGTGCGCCGGAGGCCCAGGGCAACCTGATGGACGCCGCGCGGCGTGCGCGGCGGGCGCTGATCGCCGACTGGGCGCGGGCGCGCGGGATCGGCGCGGTGGCGCTGGGCCACACGCTGGACGATCAGGCCGAGACGGTGCTGATGCGGCTGGCGCGCGGATCGGGTGTGGACGGGCTGTCCGGGATGGCCGAGGCCCGGCGGCGCGGCAGGGTGGTGTGGCTGCGCCCGCTGCTGGGGGTGCGGCGCGAGAATTTGCGCGCGCTGCTGCGCGCGCGGGAGCTGGACTGGACCGAGGACCCCACCAACGCCGATCCGCGTTTCCTGCGCACCCGGGCACGCGCGGCGCTGGACGCGCTCGCGCCGCTGGGGATCGGCGCCGAGGGTCTGGCCGGGACGGCCGCGGCCATGGCGCAGGCGCGGTCTGCGCTGGACCGGGCGGCCATGGTTTCGGGGCTGGCGCTTCTGCGCATGGACCGGGGCGATGCGCTTCTGGACGCGCGCGGGCTGGACGCGCTGGCGGCGGACCTGCGCGAACGGATCGTGGCGCAGGTGCTCTGCGCGCTCTCGGGTCAACCCTATCGCCCCCGCCGCGCGGCACTGCGCCGGGCGCTGGCGGAAACGCGCGCCACGCTCCACGGCTGCGTGATCGCGCGCGAGGGGGACCGGCTGCGCATCGGGCGCGAATGGCGGGCCGTCGTCGGGCTGCACGCCGCCCCCGGTGCGCCCTGGGACAACCGCTTCATCCTGCGCCCTGCGCCGGACACCGACCCGCACGGCTGCACCATCGCCGCACTGGGTCCGCAGGGGCTGGCGCAGATCGGCGCCTGGGCCGGTTGCGGGCTGCCGCGCGCCTCGGTCATGGCCGCGCCGGCGGTCTGGCGCGGAGACGTGGTGCTGGCCGCGCCGCTGGTCCGGCGCGGGTCACAATGGCGTGCCCAGGTGCGACAAGGCCCCGCAGACCTGCTGCGCGGGGTATTATCCGATTGAATGCGGCCCTGTAATCTCTATGTTTCACACGAGCGCCGGGCCACCCCGGCACCAATCTGACAGGAGGCGCCCCGTGGGCAACGCGCGCAACTTTGCATTCTGGATCGTGCTGTTCCTGCTGATGATCATGCTCTTCAACATGTTCAGCGGCACGCAGGGAACCAGTTCGGCCCGGTCGGTCACCTATTCGGACTTCATCGAACGGGTACAGCAAGGCGACGTCAACCGCGTCACGCTGGACGGCGAGCAGGTGATCTTTGTCGGCAGCGACGGCCAGCAATACAGCACCATCAAGCCCGAGGATGCGGGCCTGACCCAGCGGCTTCTGGACAACAACATCCCGATCGAGGCACGCCCGCAGCAGCAGTCGGGCTTCCTGTCGGCGCTGACCCTGTGGTTGCCGTTCCTGCTGCTGATCGGCATCTGGATCTACTTCATGAACCGGATGCAGGGCGGCGGGCGTGGGGGCGCCATGGGTTTCGGCAAGTCCAAGGCCAAACTGCTGACCGAAAAGAGCGGGCGCGTGACCTTCGACGATGTCGCCGGGATCGACGAGGCCAAGGACGAGCTGGAGGAGATCGTCGAATTCCTGCGCAGCCCGCAGAAGTTCAGCCGCCTGGGCGGCAAGATCCCCAAGGGAGCGCTTCTGGTCGGCCCTCCGGGCACGGGTAAGACGCTGCTGGCGCGCGCCATCGCGGGCGAGGCAGGCGTGCCCTTCTTCACCATCTCGGGGTCGGATTTCGTGGAGATGTTCGTGGGGGTCGGCGCCAGCCGGGTCCGCGACATGTTCGAGCAGGCCAAGAAAAACGCCCCCTGCATCGTCTTCATCGACGAGATCGACGCGGTCGGTCGGTCGCGCGGCGTGGGTTACGGTGGCGGCAACGATGAGCGCGAGCAGACGCTGAACCAGCTTCTGGTCGAAATGGACGGGTTCGAGGCCAACGAGGGTATCATCATCGTCGCGGCCACCAACCGCCCCGACGTGCTCGACCCTGCCCTGCTGCGTCCCGGCCGCTTCGACCGGCAGGTGCAGGTGCCCAACCCCGACATCAAGGGCCGCGAGCGGATCCTGGGTGTCCACGCGCGCAAGGTGCCGCTGGGCCCCAACGTGGACCTGCGCATCATCGCGCGCGGTACGCCGGGCTTCTCGGGGGCCGATCTGGCCAACCTTGTGAACGAGGCCGCGCTGATGGCCGCGCGCGGGAACCGACGGTTCGTGACCATGGAGGATTTCGAGAACGCCAAGGACAAGGTCATGATGGGCTCGGAGCGGCGTTCCATGGTCATGTCCGAGGACGAGAAGAAGCTGACCGCCTATCACGAGGCCGGGCATGCGGTGGTGGGCCTGAACGTCCCGCAGCACGACCCGATCCACAAGGCGACGATCATCCCGCGCGGGCGCGCGCTGGGGCTGGTGCTGTCCCTGCCCGAGCGTGACCAGCTGTCGGTGACCTACACCAAGTACAAGTCCAAGATCGCGATGGCGATGGGCGGGCGCGTGGCCGAGGAACTGGTCTTCGGCAAGGAGAATGTCACGTCGGGCGCGGCCAGCGACATCCAGCAGGTGACCAAGATCGCGCGCGCCATGGTCACGCAGTTCGGCTTCGACGACGAGCTTGGCAACGTCGACTATGCCAATGAGCAGCAGTCGTTTCTGGGCACCTATGGCGGTGGGTCGAACCACTCGGGCATGACCCAGAAGGTGATCGACGACAAGGTGCGCGACATCGTCAACGAAGGCTACGAGACCGCAAAGCGCATCCTGACCGAGAAGCGCGACGATCTGGAGCGGCTGGCGCAGGGGCTTCTGGAGTATGAGACGCTGACCGGGCCCGAGATCACGCGGGTGATCAAGGGCGAGCCGCTGGGGCGCGATGACGACAGCGACGAGCCCTCGGGCGGCACGCCATCGGTGGCGTCGATCCCCAAGACACGCCCGCGCAAGCGCGACGACGACGGCGGCGGGATGGAGCCGGAGCCGCAGACCTGACGCGGCGCCAGTGCAGCGGCTTGATGAACGCCGGTCCTTCGGGACCGGCGTTTTTCCATGCCGCTGCTGACAACGAAGGGGGACTGTCCACGGCGCTGCCCCCGGGCATCCGATAAGTCCCGTCCATCAAGGCACTCAGCCTGCCCCGGGCCCCGGCAGTCGCAGGCGCCCTGGGGGCGTGCGGGTGGATAGGCGGGGCACAGCCCGCGGGCGCTTTTCGCGCAGACGCCCCTTCCGTGTCGCGCGTCTTGCCCGTCTCGGGGCCAAAAAGCGGACGCCGTATTGCAACGCCGGGCCCGATACGCGGGTAACGACCGTCCCGGCGCTACATGATCCAGACGAGTGCCAGCGCCAGCCCCACCAGCACGGTCCCCGTAAACGGCCAGCGGCAGATCCACGCATCTGCGAGCCGCAGCAACGCCGCTGCGCGGCGCAGGCGGCGGTGAAACGCGCTGCGAAACGCGGGCGGCACCACGGCGCCGAGCGTCGCTCCGCCCACAAACCAGCCTTCGATCCAGCGCAGCCGCAGCCGGGGCAGCATCAGCAGCAGGTCGCCGGGCGCCTGCGCGCGCGGCGGGTGGCGCAGCACCCAGGCCAGCACGGCCAGTCCCCCGAGCACCGGCATCAGCGCCTCGAGCACCGGTGCGCGGCCCAGAGCATAATCGGACGGCAGGTCGGCCCAGCCCCCCCAGAGAACCCAGGGCGCGGCCAGCGCCGCCAGCGCGAGGGCCGCCGCCGCCACCGCCTGCACGCCCGGCGCGCGGGGGGATTTCTTCATCTCGCTGCGGTGCAGCCGCGACAGGAACCAGCCCATCACCAGCGCCGTGGTCACGCTGCTGGCGGTGATGGTGTGGCCCAGCCAGTCCGCCAGCCCCGGCTTGGCCGCCGCCTTGGCCAGCGCCCCCCCCGAAAGTGGCAACCCCGCCACCGACCCGGCCGCCACGGCCGCCACCGCCATCGCCATGACCCGCGCGGCGCCCGTTGTGGCCAGCACTGCGCCGACCGACAGGAACAGCGCCCCCTTGGCCAGCCCGTGATGGGCCGCGTAATAGGCCACCGCCCCCTGCCCCGCACCCGCCAGGGCCAGCATCAGCCCCATCTGGCTGACCGTGGAATAGGCCAGCACCGCCTTGGCATTGGTCTGCGTCAGCCCCCAGAGCGCCGCGCCAAAGGCCCCGGCCAGCCCCAGCGCCACCAGCGCACCGCCCACCAGATCGCTGGGCAGCAGGATCAGCACGCCGATCAGCCCCGCCTTGACGATCGCCCCGGACAGCACCGCCGAACCCGGCACCGGGGCCGCCGGATGTGCCAGCGGCAACCAGACGTGCAGCGGCACCATCCCCGCCTTGATCCCGAAGCCTGCCAGCAAGAGCCACGGCGCCACCGCGGGCGCCTGCCCCCAGGCCCCCCGGATATCGGCGATCAGCATCGATCCCGCCGCCTGCACCCCCAGGATCAGGCCGAACAGCAGCGCCACCTCGCCCAGAACGGCCATGACGATATAGACCCGGCCCGCGGCCAGCGCTTCCTCGGTCCGGTCATGGATGACCAGAAACCACGCCGCCAGCGACACGGCGGCAAAGGCCACGTAGAAGGTCACCGCATCGGCGGCCAGGAACACGCCCAGATTGCCCGCCAGCGTAAGCGCCCAGAAGCCCGCGAAGATGCCCGCCTCGGGGCCGGGCTCCAGCGTATGCGCCGCCTGCCAGCCCGCCACCGCCCAGATCAGCGCCGTGACGCCCAGCAGCAGCACCCCCGCCGGGTCCGCCGCCAGCACCACGCCCAGAAGCAGGTCCGGCGCCTCGGTCACGCCCCCCGCGCCCGCCAGCGCCAGCGCCAGCGCAGGCAGCGGCGCGAAGGGCAGCACCTGCAGCGCCAGCGCGCGCCCCGCCCGCAGCACCGGCACCAGCGCCAGAAGCAGCGGCCAGACCAGCACCGCCAGCGGCCAGACCGGGCCTGTCACCAGCGCGCTCATCGCAGATACCCCCGCTCGACGATCAGATCGGCCCAGCCCAACGGGCTGAGCGCACTCGCCGCCAGCATGCCCACGGCGAGCGAGGCCAGCGCCGTCACCGCCGCCGGGACCACCAGCCCCGGAGCGCGCTCATCGCCCGCCGCGTCCGCGCCGGGCGCGATCCACAACCGATACAGAAGCGGCATGAAATAGGCGGCGTTCAGCAGGGTCGAGCCCGCCAGCACCGCCAGCACCCAGGGTGCCCCCGCCTCCAGCCCGCCCAGCCCGAGGTAGAGCTTGGAGACGAACCCCGCCAGCGGCGGCAGGCCGATCATCCCCAGCGCGCCCACCGAGAACGCGACCGAGGTCAAGGGCATCCGCTGACCCATTCCGTCCAGCCCGTCGATGCGCTTCACCCCGGCGCGCTCGTCATAGATCCCCGCGCAGAAAAACAACGTGATCTTCATCAGCCCCTGATGCACCAGATGCGCCAGCCCCCCCACCAGCGCCGCCGGGCTGGCAAGGGCTGCGGCCAGCACAATGTAGCTGACCTGGCTGACGGTGGAAAAGGCCAGCCGCTTCTTGATCTCGTCTTGCTGGAGCGCCCGGATCGATCCCCAGAGGATTGTGACGGAGGCCACCACCGCCAGCGGCACCCCCACCCCCAGCGCCGCCACCCGCTCGGGGCCGAAGACGTCATAGATCACCCGGATCACGCCGAAGGCACCGGCCTTGACCACCGCCACCGCGTGCAGCAGCGCCGACACCGGCGCGGGCGCGGCCATGGCCGCAGGCAGCCAGCCGTGCAGCGGCACCAGCGCGGCCTTGACCCCCACGCCCAGGATGAACAGCGCGAAGATGGCACGCTGGCTGTTTTCGGACAGGTCGCCGAAATCTGCGCCATCTTCAAACACCACCGGCCCGGTGGCCGATTCCAGCCAGATCACCGCGATCAGCAGCGCCGCGCTGGCGGGCAGCGCATAGAACAGATACCTGCGCGCCGCCGCCAGCGAGGGGCGGTCCTGCTTGTGCGCCACCAGGGGCCAGGTGGAGAGTGTGAGCAACTCGAAGAAGATCAGGAAGGAAATCAGTGTGCCGGACATGGCCAGCCCGGTGGTGGCGGCCACGCACAAGCTGAAGAAGCCGAAGAAGCGGGACAACTCGGGCTTGGTGCCGAAATAGGCGATGGCGTAGACATTGGTCAGCAGCCACAGCACCGCCGAGAGCGACAGGAACAACAGCGCCACCGCATCCAGCCGCAGCAGGATATAGAGCCCCGGCACCAGCGACAGCCGCGCCTCGTAGGCCGCGCCCCCTGCCACCGCGAGCAGCATGGCGACGATGAGCGCGAGTTTCAGCACCGAGCCGCCGAGCGACAGCGTATTGCGCAGCCGGTAGCTTTGCTGATCCAGAAAGAAGGTGGCGATGGCCGGGATCAGCGAAGACAGCAGCACCGCCACGGGCAACAGGGCCGTCATGGCGCCCCCTGCCCAGGGTCCTGACGCGCCCCGTCGCCACCGGCTCCCTGCCCCCGGCAGGGGCAAGCGCCCTCGGGGCGTGCAACACCGCGGCCCGAGGGCGCTTCATGCGCGCCACCTGAAGCGCGGCGGACGCGGTCCATCACAACCCCTCCTCCGCCGCCTCGGGGCGCCCGACCTGCAGCAGATCGAAGGGCGGTGCCGAAATCAGGCCCAGCATGATCGCGGCCACCGCCAGCGCCAGCGGCACCAGTTGCCAGGCGCGGGGGATGGGCTGCGGGGTGATGGGACAGTCGCGGGCAAAGACCTCGGCCATGGGGCGGTAGAGGTAGGCCGCCGCCAGAAGCCCGCCACCGGCCAGCACCAGCGCCCAGCCCCATTGTCCGGAAGCGAAGGCCGCGGTCATCATCAGATACTTCGCCGTGAACCCGCCCGAGGGCGGCAGCCCCATCAGCGTCACCGCCGCCAGCCCGAAGGCCATGGCCGTCATCGGCATGGGTCGCGCCAGCCCGCGCAGGTCCGCCAGCCTGTCACCCCCGGCGGCGATGATCCAGAGCCCCGCACACAGGAACATCGCCGCCTTGGCCAGCCCGTGCGACAGCGCCTGGAACATCCCCCCGGTCCAGGCCCCGGCGGCCCAGGGCTGCGCCGCGCCATCACCACCTGCCAGCGGGAAGATCAGGAACATGTAGCCAAGCTGTGCCACCGTGGAATAAGCGACGATCAGCTTCAACCGCGGCTGCGACAGCGCGCGCAGGCTGCCCCAGATCACCGCCGCCGCCCCCATCAGCCCCAGCAGCAGAAGCGCCCCGCTGCCCGCCTGATCCGGCATCGCCTCGAACCACAACCGGATCAGGATCACGAACGAGGCCTTGGGCACCAGCCCCGAGAGCATGGCCGAAGCCGGCGCGGGCGCGCCCGCATGCGCCGGGGGCAACCAGACGTGGAAGGGAAACAGCGCCGTCTTGGCCGCCAGCCCCGCCGTCATCAGCGCCAGCGCCAGCGCGTCGGGGTCGGCGACGGTGCGGTCGGCCAGCAGCCCCACATCCAGCGTGCCATGCGCGCCATAGACCAGCACCACGCCGAGCAGATATAGGAGCGACCCCGCGAGCGCGAAGATCATGTAGCGCATGGCCGCAACCAGCGCGCCCGCCTTGCCCGACAGCGCCACCAGCGCCACCGCCGCCAGCGTCAGCAATTCGATCCCGACATAGAGGTTGAAGAGATCGCGTGACAGGAACACCGCGTTCAGCGATCCCCACAGCAGCAGCGCGATGGGCCAGAAGCCGAAGGCCACGCGCGCCCCGGCGCGCTCTGGCGCCAGCTCCGCCCGTGCCGCCAGCGCCACCGCCAGCATCACCAGCGCGGTCATCAACAGGAACGCCACCGCCAGCCCGTCGGCGGCCACCGTGATCCCCAGCGGCGGCGCCCAGCCCGCCAGCGCGATCTCCTGCACACCCCCTTGCGCGACCGTCTGCGCCAGTCGCAGCGCCGCGCCCACCCCCGCCGCCGCGCTGATCAGCGTCAGCGCAGGCGCTCCGCGCGGAGCGACCAGCGCCGCCAGCGCTGCCACCAGCGGCAGCGCCAGGAGGAAGACCAGCGCGCTCACTTCGCGTCCGTCTCGGCTTCAGGCGGCTGGCGCCCCTCGCCCGGCAGCACCGCGCCGCCGCGCCGCTGCGCCAGCGCCGCCACCAGCGTCACCGCCAGCGCGCTGGCCGACAGCGCCACAACGATGCCCGTGATGATCAGCGCCTGTGGCACCGGGTCAGGTTCGCCCCCGCCGCGCGCGGCAATGGCGCCGAAGAAAAGGAAGATGCCCGAGCCGATCACGTTGAACGCCACCACCCGGCGCAGCAGATGCCGCAGCGCCAGCAGCCCCCAGACGCCAAGGCCCACCAGCACCGCGCCCCCCAGCGCGTAGACATCGGGCGCATGGGCGGCGGGCAGGAAGGGGTCGGCCCCGGTCATGGGCGCGCCCCGTCAGGTGTTCGGGCGGCTGCCCCGTTCGGCGCCGTCGGCGGCCCCAGCACCAGCCCCGCCAGCGTGACGGCAATTGACAGCGTCAGCGCGGTCTCCACCGCCACGATCACCGCTTTGGCCTGCGCCTCGGGCAAGGTCAGGAACCCAGCCCCCAGCGCCGCCAGCACCAGCCCCGCGCCCAGAAACACCCCCGGCCCCAGCACCAGCGCCACGCGCAGGGGCAGCGCATCCACGCCCGGCGGTGCGGCCACACCCGCCATCAGCGCCACCACGATCACGGCGGCCAGCACCGTGCCGCCCTGAAACGCGCCGCCCGGCGCATCGGCTCCGGCCCACAAGAGCCAGACGCCGACCAGCAGGCCCAAGGGCGGCAGCACGCGCCCGAACCCCGCCATGACGCCGCCCTCGCGCACGTGCTGGCGCAGGCCCAGCGGCGCGGTCCAGTCCCCATCGCGCCCCAGCATCCAGACGCCAAGAAGCGCAGCCAGCAGCACGATCGCCTCCAGCAGCGTGTCCCAGGAGCGGAAGTTCAGCAGCACCGCCGTCACCGGGTTTTCCACGCCCGAGCGCGGCAGCGCCTCGGCCAGTTGCGGGCCGGGGGACTCGGGCAGCGGCAGCGCGAACCAGGCCCAGACCAGCGCGCCGGTCACAGCGAGCCCCGCCAGCGCCGGCACCCAGGCCGCCGCGCCGCGCACGAGGGGCACGTCGCGCGCAGCCCCCGCGCGCTCCAGCCTCCCCACGGTGGCCAGCAGCAAGACGCCGGTCAGCCCGGCACCGATGGCAGCCTCGGCCAGCGCCACGTTGACGGCGCCCAGCCGCACCCAGCCCAGCGCCACCAGCAGCCCATAGGCGATGAAGAACACCACCGCCCGGAACACCCCCCGCCCGGCAAGTGCCGCCCAGCCCGCAAAGGCCACCAGCACCACCAGCAACAGGTCGAGCATCAGCGCCGCCGCACCGGTCATGGCCGCTCCCCTTCGCCCTTGCGCGCGCGCGGTTCCGCCAGCGCCGCGCGGGCGACCAGCTGCGCCACCGTGCCCGCCGCCAGCAGGGCCAGGGCCCAGATCAGGACGAGCTTCAGCACATCGGTCCAGTGCCCAGCCTGTAGCGCCACCCCCAGCGCCACGCAGCCAAGGCCCAGGTTGTCGGCCTTGGTCAGCGCGTGCAGGCGGCTGAAGCTATCGGGGAAGCGCAACAGCCCCGCCGTGCCCGCGACGAAGAAGAACAGCCCCAGCGCGGTGAGCGCGAAACTGGCCAGGTCAAGCCACATCGCGGTCGCTCCGCGCGCTGTCGGTCGCCAGGTCGAGGGGCGGGTCGTGGGGCGCGTCGGCCTCCTCGGGGTCGCCTGCGCCATCGGGGGTGCTGGCCTTGACGAAACCCACGGCGGCCAGCGCGGCCAGGATCGCCAGCACCAGCGCCACGTCCAGCGCCGCCCAGCCCTGCGCGGGCGCCAGCAGCATCAGCACCGCAACGCCGCCGGTGCCCACCAGTTGCGCCGCCATCATGCGGTCGGCGCGCGCCGGGCCGCGCCATACCCGCCACAGCGCCGCGCCCAGCGTGACCAGCACGCCCGCCGCGCACAGGAGCAGCCACGCGCCCAGCCAGCCGGTCATCGGCGCTCTCCGGCGTTCGCGGTGGGCTCCAGTTCGGCGATGCGCGCCAGCGCCTGCGCCTCGCGGTCCAGCATCCGGTCGAACCCGGCCTCGGTGTCCAGAACATGCACCAGCAACTGCCCGTCGGAGCGCGATCCGGCGGCCAGCGTGCCCGGCATCAGCGACACCTCGGCCCCCAGCGCCACGCGCCCGCCGGGCGGCAGGTCGGCGCGTAGCGTGATCCAGCCCGGCCGCAGCCCCATGTCGCGCGAGAGCGCCCGGCGCGCCACGTCCAGCCCGCCGGTGATGGAACCAGCCAGAAACCGCGGCAGATGCAGCACCAGACGCCACAGCGCCAGCGGATGCCGCGCAGGCAGCAGCCGCAGGCTGAGCCAGACCGCCACCACAACCACCGCCGCGCCGGGCAGCAAGCCACCCGGATCAGCGCGGGTCAGCACCAGCCAGATCACCGCACAAAGCGCCGTGCGATGCAGGACCGCCTTGATCAGTCTTCTGTTCATGCAGCGAAACTGCGCTCTGCGCGACGGCGTTTCAACCGGAAAAGCGCCGCCCCCACTGGCCTGGACGGCGAAAGCGTGTATCTCTCCGGGCATGACGGGAACGCTTCTGTCCATCGGACACGGATATTCGGCGCAGGCGCTGGCGCGGCGGCTCATGGCGGGCGGCTGGCGGGTTATCGGCACCACCCGCAGCGAAGAGAAAGCCGCGAAGCTGCGGGCGGCGGGGATCGAGCCGCTGATCTGGCCCGGCACGCCGCTGCCGCTGGACCGCGCAACGCATGTGATCAGTTCAGTCGCCCCGACCGAAGGGGGCGACCCGGTGCTGGCCACCGAGAGCGACGCGCTGGCGCGGGCCACGCATCTGGGCTGGCTGGGGTATCTCTCGACCACCGGGGTCTATGGCGACCATGGCGGCGGCTGGGTCGATGAGGACACGCCCCTGACCCCTGCCACCGCGCGGGGCCGGGCGCGGGTGTCCGCCGAAACCGGCTGGCGGGCGCTGGCGGCGCGCTACGACCTGCCGCTGCACATCTTCCGGCTGGCGGGCATCTATGGCCCCGGCCGCAGCCCGCTGGAGCGGGTCTGGGGCGGCAATGCCCGCGCCATCATCAAGCCCGGGCAGGTGTTTTCGCGCATCCATGTCGACGATATCGCCGCCGTTCTGGAAGCTTCGATCGACCGGCCCTGCCCCGGCGCGGTCTACAACGTCTGCGACGATGACCCCGCCCCCCCGCAGGACGTGCTGGACTACGCCGCCGCCCTGCTGGGGCTGCCGCCGCCCCCGCGCGTGGCCTTCGATGACGCCGACCTCAGCCCCATGGCGGGCAGCTTCTATGCCGAAAGCAAGCGGGTGCGCAACGACCGCATCCGCCAGGAACTCGGGGTGACGCTGACCTATCCCGATTACCGCAGCGGCCTGCGCGCCCTGCTGGAGGCAGAGGGCAACGGCGCAGGCGCAAAGGCCGATTGAACGCTTGTAATCACGCTTGAAGCCCTTAATCTCGGCGCCATGCGCGAAGATATTTTCACCACCCCTCCGCCCTTCGATATTGCAAAGGACAAGGTGTTAGCGCTCGCAAATGCGCAACTGACCGATCCCTTTACCCTGCTGGGCCCTTATTCGGGCGGGGTGGCCGGGCAATTGGTGGCCTTCGTGCCCGGCGCCGATGCCGTGGTGGCGCTGTGTGACGCGGAAGTGCCGCTGATGCAGGTTACCGATGGACTCTGGGCCGGGCGGATCGCGCCGGACGCGCCCTACCGGCTGCGCGCTGCGCGCGGGGGCGAGGAATGGGCGTTCGAGGACCCCTACCGCTTCGGCCCGGTGCTGGGCGAGATGGACGAGCATCTGTTCTCCGAGGGCACGCACAAACGCCTCTGGCACATTCTCGGCGCGCGGGTGATGGCGCACCAAGGGGTCGAGGGCACTGCCTTTGCCGTCTGGGCGCCGGGTGCGCGGGCAGTTTCGGTGGTCGGCGCGTTCAACTTCTGGGACGGGCGGCGCCACCCCATGCGCCCGCGCGGGACCACCGGGATATGGGAACTGTTCATACCCGAACTGGGCGAGGGCACGCCCTACAAATACCAGATCACCGGCGCCGATGGCACGCTGCAACCGCTCAAGGCCGACCCGCTTGGCTTCGGCTCGGAACACCCGCCCGCCAACGCCTCGGTCATCCGCGACATTCGCGGTTATGGCTGGAAGGACGGCGACTGGATGGAAAGCCGCGCCACGCGCAACGACCGCCGCGCGCCGATCTCGATCTACGAGGTGCACCTGGGCTCGTGGAAGCGCAAGGACGGGCGACGTCTTTCGTGGGTCGAGGCGGCGGAGGACCTGGTCGATTACGTCGCTGACATGGGCTTCACGCATATCGAATTGATGCCGGTGTCGGAATACCCGTTCGACGGGTCCTGGGGCTACCAGCCGGTGGGGCTTTATGCGCCCACCGTCCGCCACGGCCCCCCGCACGAATTCCGCGACCTGATCGATGCCGCGCACCGGCGCGGGATCGGCGTGGTGCTGGACTGGGTGCCGGGGCATTTCCCGGCCGATGCGCACGGGCTGGCCCGCTTCGACGGCACGCACCTTTACGAACACGCCGACCCGCGCGAGGGGTATCACCCGGACTGGAACACCCTGATCTACAACTACGGGCGGCGCGAGGTGGCGAATTTCCTGACCTCCAACGCGCTCTACTGGCTGGAAGAATACCATGTGGACGGGCTGCGCGTGGATGCCGTGGCCTCGATGCTTTACCGCGATTATTCGCGGAAAGAGGGCGAGTGGGTGCCCAACGTCCACGGCGGGCGCGAGAACCTGGAAGCGATCGCCTTCCTGCGCGCCGCCAATCGGCTAGCCTATGGCGAGTCCCCGGGCATCATGACCGTGGCCGAGGAGAGCACCGCCTTTCCCGGCGTCTCGGCCCCCGCCCATGCCGGTGGGCTTGGCTTCGGGTTCAAGTGGAACATGGGCTGGATGAACGACACCCTGCGCTACATGGCCGAAGACCCGGTTAACCGGAAGTATCACCACCATCTGCTGACCTTCGGCATCCATTACGCCTTTTCGGAAAACTTCATCCTGCCGATCAGCCATGACGAAGTGGTGCACGGCAAGGGCTCGATGCTGGCCAGGATGCCGGGCGACAACTGGCAGAAATTCGCCAACCTGCGCGCCTATTACGGGTTCATGTGGGGGCACCCGGGCAAGAAACTTCTGTTCATGGGCTGCGAATTCGGCCAGCGGGCGGAATGGAACCACGACAGCGAACTGCCCTGGGACGAGGCGGCGCAACCGGCGAACGCGGGGCTGCAGCGGTTGGTGCGCGACCTGAACGCGCTTTACCGCGACACCCCCGCGCTCCACGCCCGCGATTGCGAGCCCGAAGGCTTCGGCTGGCTGGACGGCGGCGCCACCGAGCTTTCGGTGATTGCATTTTCACGCCACGCCCCCGATGCGCCCGCCGTCGCGGTGATCTGCAACTTCACCCCCATGCCGCGCCGCTGGCGCTGCCCGCTGCCCGCGCCCGGGCGCTGGCGCGAGGCGCTGAACACCGACGCGCCCGAATATGGCGGCACCGGCGTGGGCAACGGCGGCGCGGTGATGGCCGCGGAAGCGCCGAGCATGGGCCAGCCGGCTTCGGCCGAGATCGAACTGCCGCCGCTGGCCACGCTGTTCCTGATCCACGACCCGGAGAGTGGCTGACCAGCCATGAAAGAGATACCCGGACCGCCCAGGGCGGGCCGGACCAACAGGGAGAGCCATCATGTCCCCAGCCCCCTTCCGGCTTTCATCCCGCGCCATGGCCTTTGTCCTGGCCGGCGGTCGCGGCTCACGGCTGAAGGAGTTGACCGATGACCGCGCCAAGCCCGCGGTTTATTTCGGCGGCAAGACTCGGATCATCGATTTCGCGCTGTCCAACGCGCTGAACTCGGGCATCCGCAAGATGGCCATCGCCACGCAATACAAGGCCCATTCGCTGATCCGCCACTGCCAGCGCGGCTGGAATTTCTTTCGCGCCGAGCGCAACGAATACCTCGATATCCTGCCCGCCTCGCAGCGGGTGGACGAGGTGCATTGGTATCAGGGCACGGCCGATGCGGTCTATCAGAACATCGACATCGTCGACAGCTACGGAATTGATTACGTTGTGATTCTGGCGGGCGATCACATCTACAAGATGGATTACGAGGTGATGCTGCGCGAGCATGTGGAAACCGGCGCGGACGTGACCGTCGGCTGCCTGACTGTGCCGCGGATGGAGGCCACGGCCTTTGGCGTGATGCATGTGGACCACGCCGGGCGGATCACCGATTTCCTGGAAAAGCCCGCTGACCCACCGGGGATGCCCGATGACCCGGACCGCGCGCTGGCGTCGATGGGGATCTACGTGTTCCGCTGGAAATTCCTGCGCCAGCGTCTGATGGAGGATGCCAACGACCCCAACTCGCGGCGCGATTTCGGCGGCGACATCATCCCTGACGTGGTCAGGAACGGCAAGGCGATGGCGCACAGGTTTGACGACAGTTGCGTGCGCCACCGCGCCGATGCACCCGCTTACTGGCGCGACGTGGGCACGGTGGATGCCTTCTGGCAGGCCAATATCGACCTGACCGATTTCGACCCCGATCTGGACCTGTGGGACACCAACTGGCCGATCTGGACCTATTCCGAGAGCGTCCCACCCGCCAAGTTCATCCACGATGACCCCGACCGGCGCGGGCTGGCGATCAGTTCGCTGGTCTCGGGCGGATGCATCATCTCGGGGACCGAGGTGCGCAATTCGCTGCTGTTCACCGGGGTGCACACCAATTCCTATTCCAAACTGGACCAGGTGGTCGCCCTGCCCTATGCCGAGATCGCCCGCCACGCGCGGCTGAGCAAGGTGGTGCTGGATCGCCGGGTTCACATTCCGCAAGGGCTGGTGGTGGGCGAGGACCCCGAGGAGGATCGCAAATGGTTCCGCGTGACCGACAGCGGCGTGACGCTCATCACCCAGCCGATGCTGGACCGGCGGGCAGCGGCCGTGGGCTGAGCGGGGGCGCCGTATGAAGCCGGCGCTGGCCGTCGCCTCGGAATGCGTGCCGCTGGTCAAGACCGGGGGCCTGGCCGATGTGACCGGCGCGCTGCCGGGCGCCATGGCAGGCAACGGCTGGGCGCTGCGCACGCTGCTGCCCGGCTATCGCCCGGTGATGGCCGTTGCGGCCAATGCGGGCGCGCAACCGGTGCTGGACCTGCCGGGTTTGGCGGCGGGGGATGCGCGGGTGCTGGCGTTGCGTTACGCGGGGCTGGACCTTCTGGTGCTGAACGCGCCGCATCTCTATGACCGCGACGGCTCGCCCTATCTGGACGCCGGGGGCAACGACTGGAGCGACAACGACCTGCGCTTTGCCGCGCTCGCGCAGACGGCGGCGCGGATCGCGGGCGGCGCGCTGGAGGGCTGGGTGCCGCATCTGCTGCATCTGCATGACTGGCAGGCCGCGCTGGTGCCCGAATATCTGGCCGCGGAAGGAACGCGCGTGCCGGTGGTCCTGACCATTCACAACATTGCCTTTCACGGGCTGACCGCGCCCGACCGGATCGGCGCGCTGGGGCTGGACCCGGCCCGCTTCATCCCCGACGGCTATGAATACTACGGCCATGTGAGCGCGCTGAAGGCCGGGCTTCAGGGCGCGGACCGGATCACCACCGTCTCGCCCACCTATGCGCGCGAGTTGACCACGCCGGAATTCGGCATGGGGCTGGATGGCGTGATCAGGGCGCGCGCGGGCGTGCTGACCGGCATCCTGAACGGGATCGACACGCGGGTCTGGAACCCGCGCAAGGACCCCCACGTCCGCCGCTACCAGACCCCACGCGGCAAGGCCGCCAACCGAAAGCGGCTGCGCGCCGAATTCGGCCTGCCCGCGGCACCGGGGCCGCTGGCGGTCGTGATTTCGCGGCTGACCACGCAGAAGGGGCTGGACCTGCTGCTGGACGCCCTGCCCGCCTTCACCGCCGCGGGCGGTCAACTGGCGCTGCTGGGCTCGGGCGACCGGGCGCTGGAAAACGCCTGGCTTCAGGCTGCGCGGGACAGCGATGCGGTGGCGGTGCGCATCGGCTATGACGAAACGCTCGCGCACCGGATGTTCGCGGGCGGCGACGCGGTGCTGGTCCCGTCGCGGTTCGAACCCTGCGGGCTGACCCAGCTTTACGCGCTGCGCTACGGCGCGGTGCCGGTGGTGGCGCGCACCGGGGGGCTGGCCGACACCGTGATCCACGCCAACGACGCCGCCCTGCGCGCGGGCACCGCCACGGGTCTGGTCCACGCCCCAGACGATGCCGAAGCGCTGGCGACCGCGCTCACCGACCTTTGCCTCCTGCACGCGCAGTCCGAGCGCTGGTCCCTGATCCAGGCCAATGGCATGAAGCACCCGGTGGGCTGGGAGGTCTCAAGCGCGCAATACGCGGCGCTTTATGACGCGATGATGGTGAGCTGAATGGCGCAATACACGATGACCCGCGGGCGCTACATGCGCATCGGCGCCGAATTTGATGGCGACGGGGTGAATTTCGCCGTGTTTTCGGAACATGCCACCGGCATCGACCTGTGCCTGTTTTCGCCCGATGGCGCCCGCGAACTGGCGCGCCTGCCCCTGCCCGAACGCACCGGCTATGTCTGGCACGGCCGCGTGCCCGGGTTGGTGCCGGGGCAGCTTTACGGCTACCGCGCCCATGGCCCCTACGCGCCCGAGCAGGGCCACCGCTTCAACCCGCACAAGCTGTTGCTGGACCCCTATGCCAAGCGCATCACCGGTCACCCCCGCTGGTCCGAGGCGCTTTACGGCTACAACACCGCCGCCAAGTCGCAGGATCTGACCTTCAACACCCGCGACTCGGCGCGGTTCATGCCGAAATGCGTGGTCGAGGATCCCAGCTTCCACTGGGGCAACGACCGCCCTCCCGCGCACACCATCGCGCAAAGCGTGATCTACGAGGCGCATGTGAAGGGTTACACCGCCCTGCGCGATGTCCACCACGCGGGCCATTTCCTGGCGCTGGCTTCGGACGAGGCGGTGGACCATCTGCTGGACCTGGGCGTGACGGCGATCGAGCTCTTGCCCGTGCAGGCCTTCCTGAACGACAGGTTCCTGGTCGACCGGAACCTGACGAATTACTGGGGCTACCAGCCCATCGGATATTTCGCGCCCGAGCCGCGCTACATGTCCACCGGCCAGATCGCCGAGTTCCAGCACGTGGTCAAACGTCTGCACGCCGCCGGGATCGAGGTGATCCTGGACGTGGTCTACAACCATACCGGCGAGGGTTCCGAGCTTGGCCCCACGCTGTCCTTCCGGGGGCTGGACAATCGCAGCTATTACCGGCTGGTCGCGGACAACCCGCGCCACTGCATCAATGACACCGGCTGCGGCAACACGCTGAACCTGGACCATCCCATGGTGCTGCGCATGGTCATGGACAGCCTGCGCTACTGGGTCGAGGCGATGCATGTGGACGGCTTCCGCTTCGATCTGGCGTCCACGCTCGCGCGCGATGATAACGGGTTCCAGCCCAACGGCGCGTTCTTTGCCGCGATCCGGCAGGACCCGGTGCTCAGCCGCGTCAAGCTGATCGCCGAGCCCTGGGATATCGGACCCGGCGGCTATCAGCTTGGCGCCTATCCGCACCCGTTCCTGGAATGGAATGACAAGTTCCGCGACGGGGTGCGCCGGTTCTGGCGCGGCGACGACGGGCTGGCGCGCGATCTGGCCACGCGGATCACCGGCTCGGCGGAACAGTTCGACCATTCGGGCCGGTCGGCCACCAGTTCGGTGAATTTCATCAGCGCACATGACGGGATGACCCTCCGCGATCTGGTCAGCTATTCCCGCAAGCACAACGAGGCCAACAAGGAAGCCAACCACGACGGCCATGGCGAGGATTTCTGCGACAACATGGGCCATGAGGGGCCAACCGACGATCCCGCCATCTCCGCCGCCCGCGCGCAGCGGTCGCGCAACATGTTGGCCACCACGCTCTTGTCGCAGGGCACGCCGATGCTGCTGGCGGGCGACGAGATCGGGCACACGCAGAAGGGCAACAACAACACCTATTGCCAGGACAACGAACTGACCTGGCTGGACTGGTCCCGCGCCGACCGGGGGCTGATGGCCTTTACCCGCAAGCTGATCGCCTTTCGCACCGCGCATCCGATCCTGCGCCAGAAGCGCTTCCTGCACTCGCGCCCGCGCGACGCCGATGGGACCGATGATCTGATCTGGTGGCATCCTTCGGGGCGGCGCATGACGCCCGAGGACTGGCAGGACCCGGAGCTGGCCAATGTCTGCGTGGAATTCCGGACCGCGTCGGGGACGCCTGAATATGACGATCTGGAATACGCGATCTTCGTGATCTTCAATGCCGGGTCCGAGCTGCATGTCGCCCTGCCCCACCCGCCTGAAGGGCAGATCTGGTCGCGCCACATCAACACCGCCGAGCCCGAGGCCCCGCCGCAGACGCTGGCGGCCATCGTCCATGTGCCCGCGCATTCGGTCTCGGCGCTGGTGCTCGAGGGGCCGGGATGAGCGCGCTCGACCGGCTTTGTGCGGCGCTGAACCTGCAATGGGCCTATGTGGACGGCGCCGGGCGGGACCAGTGCGCGCCGGTCGAATCGCGCCTCGCGGTGCTGGCCGCCATGGGTCTGCCGGTGACGACCGAGGCCGAGGCCGCCGACGCGCTCGCCGCCCTGCCCCCCGCCCCGGGCTGGCGGATCGTCACACCTGAGACCCACGCGCCATTGACGCCCGGCGCTGAGTGGCGGCTGACCCTCGAGGACGGGACGCTTGCGACCGGCCCCGCACGCACGCCTCTTCCGCCGCTACCCTTGGGCATCCACCGGCTGGAAACCGACGCAGGGTCCGAGACCCTGCTCACCGCCCCCACAACCCTGCCCGCCCCCGAACCCGCCTGGGGCCTGAACGCACCGCTCTATGGCTTGTGGGAGGGCGCGCGCGCCGGGGCGGGCAGCTACACGCAACTGGCCCGGCTGGCCGAGGCGCTGGCCGACGCAGGCGCCGGGTTCCTGGGTCTCAACCCGGTGCATGCGGGGTTCATGGACGCGCGGAACTACAGCCCCTACGCCCCGTCGCACCGCCGCCGCTGGAACGTGCTCCACATCGACGCGGGCGCGGCGCACGCCGACACCGGCGACCTGGTCGATTACGCCCGTGTCTGGCCCGCGCAAGCGGCGGCCCTGCGCGCGGCTTACGCGGATTTCGCAGGCGATCCGGCCTTCGACCGCTGGCGTGCCGCCGAGGGGCGCGCGCTGACGGATTTCGCCACCCATCAGGCGCTTTCCGAAATCCACGGCTCCTACTGGACCGACTGGCCCGAGCCGCTGCACCAACCCGATAGCCCCCTCGTCCACAAGTTCGCCGCCGAGAACCCGGACGCGCTGCGCTTCCACGCCTGGTGCCAGTGGCAGGCCGAGGTGCAATTGGCGCAAGCCGCCCGCGCCACCGGGACCATGGCGCACGGGCTCTATCTGGACCTGGCCGTGGGCACCCATCCGGCAGGGGCCGAAACCTGGGCCGAACCGGGTCAGTTCGTGCGCGGCCTCTCGCTGGGCGCGCCACCCGACCTGCTGGGGCCTTCGGGGCAGCGCTGGGGCCTTGCGCCGATGGACCCGCGCGCGCTGGCGGCGAACGGCTTTGCCGCGCTCGCGCAGACCCTGCGCCAGCAATTCCGCTTCGCCCGGGTGCTGCGGATCGACCATATCCTGGGTTTTGAGCGCGCCTTCTGGATCCCCGATGACCTGCCGGGCCTCTATGTCGGCATGCCGCGCGCGGCCATGCTGGCGGTGGCGCGGATCGAGGCCGCGCGCGCGGGCGCCACCATCATCGGCGAGGACCTGGGCACCGTCCCCGACGGGTTGCGCGATGAACTCACTGCCTCGGGCATCCTTGGCTGCCGCGTGGCCATGTTCGAACGCAACTACAACGGCGCCATCGCCTACCGCGCCGCCGCCGACTACGACCCGGATGTGCTGGTCAGCTTCAGCACCCACGACCTGCCCACCTGGAAGGGCTGGCGCGCGGGGCTGGACCTCGAATGGCGCCACCGGATCGGCGATCAGCCGGACCTTGACGGCGCCCGCGCCGAACGCCGCGCCGAGGTCGCCGCTTTCGATGCCACGGCAGGCACCGCGGATGGCGATGTCAGCGCCCTGCACCGCTTCCTCGCCAGCACCCCCGCGCCGCTGGTGGCCTTGCAGGCCGAAGACATCTGCGGCGTGCGCGAACAGCCGAACCTGCCCGGCACGGTGCATGAATACCCCAACTGGCGCCGCCGCCTGCCGCTTCCCGCCAGCGCGCTGGCCACCGCCGCGCCCCTGCGCGAAGCCGCCGCCGATTTCGCCCGTATCCGACAGACACCACCCCGCAAATCCGGAGCGACCCCATGATCCAGACCCGCCCCACCGCCCCCATCGCCGGGCAGAAACCCGGCACCTCGGGCCTGCGCAAGAAGACCCGCGTGTTCATGGAACCGGGCTATCTGGAAAACTTCATCCAGGCCACCTGGAACGCCATCGGCGGCGTGGCGGGCAAGACGCTGGTGCTGGGCGGCGACGGGCGCTTCTTCAACGACCGCGCGGCGCAGGCGATCCTGAAGATGGCCGCCGCGTCGGGGGCGGCGCGGGTGATCGTGGGGCAGAACGCGCTTCTGTCCACGCCCGCCGCCTCCAACCTGATCCGCCAGCGGGGCGCGGATGGCGGCATCATCCTCTCGGCCAGCCACAACCCCGGCGGCGAAACCGAGGATTTCGGCGTCAAGTACAACGCCGCCAACGGCGGCCCCGCCCCTGAAAGCATCACCGCGAAAATCCACGCCGAGAGTGAACGCCTGACCGAATACCGCATCCTCGATGCCCCCGATCGCGACCTCGGCACATTGGGCGAAACCCGCCTTGGCGAAATGACGGTCGAGGTGGTGGACCCCGTCGCAGACTACCTCGCGCTGATGAAAACCCTGTTCGATTTCGACGCCATCCGCGCCCTGCTGGCCTCGGGCTTCCGGCTGCGATTCGATGCCATGTCCGCGATCACCGGCCCCTACGCAAAGGCCATCCTCGAAGACACGCTCGGCGCCGCCCCCGGCTCGGTCGTCAACGCAACCCCGCTTCCGGATTTCGGCGGCCACCACCCGGACCCCAACCCGGTCTGGGCGAAAGCGCTGATGGACACGATGTTCGGCGCGGACGCCCCCGATTTCGGCGCCGCCTCGGACGGCGACGGGGACCGCAACATGATCGTCGGGCGCGGGGTCTATGTCACGCCGTCGGACAGCCTCGCCGTGCTGGCCGCCAACGCGCATCTGGCGCCGGGCTACGCGGGCGGGCTTAAGGGCGTCGCGCGCTCCATGCCGACCTCGGGCGCCGTGGACCGAGTGGCGCAGGCGCGCGGCATGGACTGCTACGCGACACCCACAGGCTGGAAATTCTTCGGCAACCTGCTCGATGCCGGCCGCGCCAGCCTGTGTGGCGAGGAATCCGCCGGCTCCGGCTCGGACCATGTGCGCGAAAAGGACGGGCTCTGGGCGGTGCTCCTGTGGCTCAACATTCTGGCCGTCCGCCGCCAGTCGGTGGCCGGGATCATGACCGACCACTGGGCAACATTCGGTCGCAACTACTACTCGCGCCATGACTACGAAGGCATCGACACCGACGCCGCCACCGCCCTGATGGACAGCCTGCGCGCCCGCCTGCCGGACCTGCCCGGCACCCAGGCCGCGGACCTGCGCATCGCAAGCGCCGAGGATTTCGCCTATACCGACCCGGTGGACGGCTCGGTGACCGAAGCCCAGGGCCTGCAGATCACCTTCGAAGGCGGCGCTCGCCTCGTGCTGCGCCTGTCGGGCACCGGCACCGAAGGCGCCACCCTCCGCGTCTACCTCGAACGGTTCGAGGACGCCCCCGACCGCCTCGCCCTCGACCCGCAGGACGCCCTCGCCCCGGTCATCGCCGCCGCCCATGCGCTGGGCGAAATCACCCCCCGCACCGGACGCACGGAACCGGACGTGATCACCTGAGCCGCCTGCCTCTTCGGTGCATCATCTGTGCAAAAATATCCTCAGGGGGTGAATGCGCGGCTTGCCGCGCAGAGGGGGCAGAATGCCCCCTGAACCGCCCGCAGGGCCAGAAGACTTGCGCCCGGCACGGGCGCTCCGCATGGTCACGGCGAGTGAAATGGTGGGTGATGACGGACTCGAACCGCCGACATCTTCGGTGTAAACGAAGCGCTCTACCAACTGAGCTAATCACCCCCGAACGGGTCCGGGATACGCCAGCGCGATGGGCGGCGCAAGGGCGCGCGCAAACGCGGCGCGCCACGTACCGCGCGTTGCGAACTGGTCACGGTTCCGCCTTGCGCTGGCCACATTGGCGCGGCACCTTCGCGCCTGACCACTACCGAACCGATGCCGCAGCAACGCCCGGCACCAAACCCGCGTAACGCCAGTGGAGACGGCATGCAAATCTCGCTTCATCTCGGGGCCCATCTGACCGACGAGGACCGGCTCTCGCGCTGCCTCATCAAGAACCGCGACGTGCTCGCCGCCGAAGGCATCGCCGTGCCCGGCCCGGGCAAGTATCGCGAATTGCTGCGCGCCGCGACCGAACGGCTCAAGGGCCAGCCCGCCGCCCCCGATGCCACGGCGGCGCTCCTGGACGAGATCGTGGCCTTCGACGGCGCGCGGCGCGTGGTCATGTCCTCGCAGGATTTCCTCGCCCCGCGCCCTTGGGCGATCCGCGATGGTGCGCTCTATTCGCGCGCCGGGGAGCGGCTGTCGCAGTTGCGCAACCTGTTCCCCGACCACCCGGTCGAGGGCCATATGGCAATCCGCAACCCGGCGACCTTCGTGGCGTCGCTGGTCCAGGTGGTGCACGAGAAGGCCCGCAACCGCCTGCTGGAAAAGCCCGATATCACCGCCCTGCGCTGGTCCGATCCCATCGCCGCCATGCGTCAGGCCTGCCCCGACGTCCCGCTCACCATCTGGTGCGACGAGGACACGCCCTATCTGTGGCACGAGGCCCTGCGCGCCGTCAGCGGCCACAGCCCCGAGACCACGCTCGAGCACACCTATGACTGGTTTTCGCAGGTCATGACCCCGCAGGGGGTGGAAACCATGCTGCGCTGGCTGCATGACCATCCCCCGGCGACCGAGGATCAGCGCCGCCGCATCATCAGCGCGTTCCTGGACAAGTTCTATGACGCGGAAAAGGTCGATGTGGACATGAACCTGCCCGGCTGGACCGAAGACATGGTGGACACGATCACCGCGCTCTATGACGAGGATGTGCGGGGCATCGCCGAAATGGACGGCGTAACCCTGCTGGCCCCGTGAGCCAGGGCACGCGCGGGCGCGCTCGACATCATTCCATTCCCAGCGCCGCCTTGTAGACCTCCAGCACCGCCTCTTCCTCGGCGATTTCGTCGGGCTTGCGCTTGCGCAGCGCGATGATCTTGCGCAGCGCCTTGGTGTCATAGCCGCGCCCCTTGGCCTCGGCCATCACTTCCTTCTGCTGGTCGGCGATGTCCTTCTTCTCGGCTTCCAGATGCTCGTAGCGCTCGACGAACTGGCGCAATTCGTCGGCGGTCACGCCGTAGCTGTCGGGGGTGGACATGGGGGCTCTCCTGCCTGTGGGTGTTTCGGCCGTTCCTAGTCCGGCCACCTTCCCGTCGCAAGGCCAGCCTGCGCCCCGTGCCCGGCTTGCGCCGGACCCGCTTCCGCGCTACGCCGCAGCAAGGGACGCGGCGCGGAGGACGGGATATGGACTGGCTGATCTGGACCGGGGCGGCGGTGTCGCTGATCGGTGTCGTCATCCTGATCTGGTGCGCGACCATCGCGCTCCGCGCCCGGCGCGAGGCCACGGACGAGGCCGATCTGCGCGCCCGCCTGCACCGCGCGGTCCTGATCAATTTCGGCGCGCTGGCAGTGTCCACGTTCGGGCTGATGATGGTGGTGGTGGGGATCTTCCTCGGCTGACGCGGGACGCGGCCCGATGGCACGGAAAATGGGGATTCCCCGCCCGCACCGGTTGTGCGATACTGCGATATCGCCCGGCAACGGGCACACCCCGGCAGAGGGTATCGAGGCGCATGAGCAGACACCGCCCGGCGATCACGCTGGCTCTTCACGTCACCCTGCTGGCAGGGCTTGGCGGATATTTCGGTTTTGCCGCCGTGCAGGGCAATTTCGGTCATTTCCACCGCGTCCAGATCGAGGCTGAAAATGCCGAACTGCGCGAGCGCCGCGACGCGCTGGAAACCGAGCTGGCGCGGCTGGAAAACCGCACCCGGCGGCTGTCCGATGACTGGCTGGATCTGGAACTGCTGGACCAGCAGGCGCGCGACGTGCTGGGCCTGATGCGCCCGGACGAGATCGTGATCCGCTAGGAGGCGGGCGCCCCCGCACCCCGCCCCACAAACCCCTCGCAACCCGCGGCAATATGCGTTATCCGATGGTTTAACGCTGAACTATCGATTGCAACAGCAGGGGGCAAGCCTCATGGCCGCACGCAGGACCACGAAGAAACCCAATGTATCCAAGGAAGAATTGCTGGGCTATTACCGCGACATGCTGCTGATCCGGCGATTCGAGGAAAAGGCCGGGCAGCTTTACGGGATGGGGCTGATCGGCGGGTTCTGTCACCTCTACATCGGGCAGGAAGCGGTTGTCGTGGGGCTGGAAGCGGCGGCCAAGGAAGGCGACAAGCGCGTCACCTCGTATCGCGATCACGGCCACATGCTGGCCTGCGGCATGGACCCGGGCGGGGTCATGGCGGAACTGACCGGGCGCGAGGGCGGCTATTCCAAGGGCAAGGGCGGCTCGATGCACATGTTCAGCCGCGAAAAGCACTTCTACGGCGGCCACGGGATCGTCGGCGCGCAGGTGCCCATCGGCGCAGGCCTGGCCTTTGCCGACAAGTATCTGGGCAACGACAACGTCACCTTCACCTATTTCGGCGACGGTGCGGCCAACCAGGGGCAGGTGTATGAAACCTACAACATGGCGATGCTGTGGTCCCTGCCCGTGGTCTTCGTGATCGAAAACAACAAATACGCCATGGGCACCAGCGTTCAGCGCGCCACCAAGTCGCCCAGCCTGTGGGAGCGCGGCGCGGCCTATGGCATCGCGGGCGAAGAGGTCGACGGCATGGACGTGCTGGCGGTCAAGGCTGCAGGCGAGAAGGCCGTGGCCCACTGCCGCGCAGGCAAGGGGCCGTATATCCTCGAGGTGATGACCTATCGCTACCGTGGCCACTCCATGTCTGACCCGGCCAAGTATCGCACCCGCGACGAGGTCCAGAAGATGCGCGAGGAGCGCGACGCCATCGAACATGTGCGCGAGCTGCTGCTGCAGGGCAAGCACGCCACCGAAGATGAGTTGAAAGGCATCGACAAGGACATCAAGGCGGTGGTGAACGACGCGGCCGAGTTCTCCAAGGAAAGCCCGGAACCGGCGGTCGAGGAACTCTGGACGGATATCTACACCGACAGCGTGCCGCAGACCGAAGACGCCTGAGGGGAGACGACAGACATGGCAACCGAAATTCTCATGCCCGCCCTCTCGCCCACCATGGAGGAAGGCACCCTGGCCAAGTGGCTGGTCAGGGAGGGCGATACCGTCTCTGCCGGGGACGTGATCGCCGAGATCGAGACCGACAAGGCGACGATGGAATTCGAAGCGGTGGACGAAGGGACCATGGGCAAGATCCTGGTCGCCGAAGGGTCCGAGGGCGTGAAGGTCAACACCCCCATCGCCGTGCTGGTGGAAGAGGGCGAGGACGTGCCCGAAGACGCGGGCCAGGACGCGGGTCAGGCGGCGACCGAAAGCAGCGCCCCCGCCCCCGCCACGCAGAACGGCCCCGAAGGCAAGGTCGCCCCCCCGGCCACTGCCGCGGATGCCCCCGCCCCCGACACCAGCCCCGACTGGCCCGAGGGCACGGCGATGAGCAAGCAGACCGTTCGCGAGGCGCTCAATGCCGCCATGGCCGAGGAGATGCGCCGCGACGAGCGTGTCTTCCTGATGGGCGAGGAGGTGGCCGAATACCAGGGTGCGTACAAGATCACCCAAGGGTTGCTCGATGAATTCGGCGCGCGCCGGGTCGTGGACACGCCGATCACCGAACACGGATTTGCGGGCATCGGCGTCGGCGCGGCCTTCGGGGGCTTGCGCCCCATCGTCGAATTCATGACCTTCAACTTCGCCATGCAGGCCATGGACCAGATCATCAACTCGGCGGCCAAGACGCTCTATATGTCCGGCGGGCAGATGGGCTGCCCCATCGTCTTCCGCGGCCCCAACGGGGCGGCGGCGCGGGTGGCGGCCCAGCACAGCCAGTGCTACGCGGCGTGGTATTCGCACATTCCGGGGCTGAAGGTGGTCATGCCCTATGGCGCCGCCGACGCAAAGGGGCTGCTGAAATCCGCCATCCGGGACCCCAACCCGGTAATTTTCCTGGAAAACGAAATCCTCTATGGCCGCAGCTTCGAGGTGCCGGATCTGGATGATTTCACCATCCCCTTCGGCAAGGCCAAGGTCTGGCGCGAAGGGTCCGACGTGACCCTCGTCAGCTTCGGCATCGGCATGAGCTACGCGCTGGAAGCCGCCGAGAAACTGGCCGAGGACGGGATCGAGGCCGAGGTGATCGACCTGCGCACCCTGCGCCCCATGGACACCGACGC
>LFIK01000133.1_pt1 | contig 49541 bp, 38 predicted proteins | sample 643401 | NCBI WGS metagenome assembly LFIK01 (sample SAMN03777447, study PRJNA286221) | soda lake metagenome | biome: soda lake; feature: Kulunda steppe; material: water; isolation source: sample T5-Br brine of Lake Tanatar-5 | place: Russia: Kulunda steppe | collected 2010-07
ATGCTCGGCCTGCTGCGCGAACGGGACTTCGTGCGCGTCACGGACCTCGCCGAACGGTTCGACGTCTCCGAGGTGACCGTGCGCGGCGACCTCGACGCACTGGAGACCCGCGGCCAACTCCGGCGTGTGCGCGGTGGGGCGGTGCCACGGTCCGCAGCGCCGGTCGAGCGGCGCTTCGAGGAGGCCGAGATCGCGGCGGCCGACGAGAAGCGTGCCATCGCCCGGGTGGCCGCCGGTCTGGTCAGCGACGGTGACACGATCGTGTTGGACGTCGGTACGACGACCACGGCGATCGCGCAGGCGCTCGCCGTGCGCGAGGACCTGCACGACGTGACCGTGTTCACCAGCTCGTTGACCATCGCGCTCGCGCTGGAGTCCGCCGAGCCCTGGCTGACGGTGGTCGTGACCGGCGGCACGCTGCGGCCCAAGCAGCACTCGCTGGTCGAGCCGCTCGCCGGGCTCGTGCTCGATTCGATCAACGCCGGCAAGGCGTTCGTCGGCTGCAACGGCATCGATCCGGACCGGGGCGTGACCAACGTCAACCTGCCGGAGACGGAGGTCAAGCGCATGATCCTGGCCGCCTCCCAGCAACGGGTGGTCTGCGCCGACAGCTCGAAACTCGGCCAGGTCTCCCTCGCGCGGGTCTGCGCACTCGACGACGTGGACCTGCTCATCACCGACAGCGACGCCGACGCCGAGCTGCTCGAGACGCTGCGTGAGACCGGCCTGGAGATCATGCTCGCCCCGATCGGGCGCTGACCCGCCCGCCGAACCGACCCCGCCGCACCGACCCCACCGCACCGACCCCACCGCCGGAGCCATCCGTGTCCGACTTCACCCACGTCCACGACCTGCGCGTCGACCCCACGACCGGGCTCGCCTACGAGCACGGCTGGCAGTCCTGGAGCCCCGCCGGGGTGCACCGCGTCGGTGCGACGAGCCACCGTCCGGCGACGACGAGGTGGCAGACGATGGCCTTCCGCCCGGAGCAGCCCGCCCCGGCGACCGGGCTGCAGAGCGAGGGCCTGCTCGCCGTCCAGCCCGAACCGGACGCGCCCGTGACCGTGATCGCCTCCCCCGACCCGCACGCCCACGTCGCCTCGATCCGTCTGGAGCTCGACGGGGACACGGCCCGTCTCACCGCCGACGGCCCGGTCGAGATCACGGTCCACGACACCGACCTGCTCACCGCGCTGGAGACCACGGGTGACGCGCTCGGCGCGCGGCTCTCGGCACGGGTGCCGGAACGGATCGGGACCGGCTGGTGCTCCTGGTACGGCTACTACCACGACGTCAGCGAACAGGTCATGCACGACGAGCTCGCCCTGATGGACGAGCTCGACCTGCACATCGACACGGTCCAGCTCGACGACGGCTACCAGACCGGCATCGGCGACTGGCTGACCCGGAAGACCGACCGGTTCCCCGCGCCGCTGTCGGAACTCGCCGCGCGCATCGTCGACACGGGCCGCGCCGCCGGGATCTGGACCGCCCCGTTCCTCGTCGGTGCCGACAGCGACCTCGCGCAGGCGCACCCGGACTGGCTGGTTGCGGGTGCCGAGGCAGCGGACGAGCACTGGGGCCAGCCGATCCGGGTGTTGGACGTCACCCACCCGGATGCCGCCGAGCACCTCGTCGAGGTGTTCGCGACGCTGCGCAGCTGGGGCTTCAGCTACCACAAGATCGACTTCCTCTACGGCGGGGCGATGCCCGGCGGCCGCCACGAGGACGTCACCCCGCTCGAGGCCTACGGACGCGGGCTGGAGCTGGTGCGGCGCGGGATCGGCGACGATGCGCTGCTGCTCGGCTGCGGCGCCCCGCTGCTGGCCTCGATCGGCCGCGTGGATGCGATGCGGATCTCGCCGGACATCGACCCGTCGTTCGAGGCCCCGCTCGGCGACGTCAGCCAGCCGTCGGGGCGCGGGGCGGTGCTGATGGGCCGCTCGCGCGCCTGGCAGCACGGTCGGTTCTGGATCAACGACCCCGACTGCATCGCACTGCGCCCGGCGATCGAACGACGCGAGCTGTGGGCCGGCGAGCTGCGCGCGCACGGCGCGTTGGCGGTCAGCGGCGACCCGCTGGCGGCGCTCGACGACCAGGGCCTGGCCTGGACCCGGGAACTGCTGCGCGAACCCGCGCCGCGCGCGGCGCGCTGGGAGCCCGACGTCGACGACGAGTTGGGCGGCGCGTTCACCGGCCCCGCCCCGCGCTGAGCCGGTTCCGACACCCCGACCCGCCACATCAGGAGCACCCATGCGCACCGGCGTCTGCTACTACCCGGAACAGTGGCCCCGAGCCCAGTGGTCGAGTGACGCCGCCCAGATGCGCGAGCTCGGGCTCGACCTGGTCCGCATCGGCGAGTTCGCCTGGAGTTCGTTCGAACCGGCGCGTGACGCGTTCGACTTCGGCTGGCTCGACGAGGCGATCGAGACCCTCACCGCCGCCGGGCTGCAGATCATCCTCGGCACGCCGACCGCCACGCCGCCGGTCTGGCTGATGCGTGAACGCCCGGAGATCATGCTCGTCGGCCCCGACGGTCAGCGCCGCCCATCGGGCTCGCGCCGCCACACCTCGCCGTCGTCACACGCCTACCGCGAGGAGTCCGCCCGCATCGTGCAGGTGCTCGTCGACCGCTATGGCGGCCATCCCGACATCGTCGCGTGGCAGATCGACAACGAGCCCGGCAACCACGGATCGTCGCGGTGTTTCAGCGACGAGACCCGGGCCGCGTTCCAGGCCTGGCTCGCCGCCCGCTTCGACGGGGACATCGACGTCCTCAACGCGGCCTGGGGCGCCGCGTTCTGGTCGATGACCTACCCGTCGTTCGACGCGATCGACCTGCCCCGGCCGACCATGACCGACCAGAACCCGTCGCTGGAGGTCGCCCACCGCCGGTTCGCCGCCGAAGAGGTCGCCGCTGCACTGGCCGAACAACGCGCGATCGTCGCGGCCGGTGCGCCGGACGTCGAGATCTTCACCAACCTGTACCTCGGCGACGTCGACATCGACCCGCGGCTCGTGGCCCGACCGACCGGCATCGGCGCGGTCGACATCTATCCCCACGGTCTGCGCGGCCCCGACGACGTCTCGTTCATCCTCGACCTGGTACGCGGTATCGCCCTGCCGGCCGACGCCGGTCGGTCCGCGCGGGGCGGGCGCGGCTGGGTCATCGAACAGCAGCCCGGACCGGTGAACTGGACGGGCGACAACCCGGCGGTGCCGGCCGGGCAGGTCCGGCTGTGGTGCTGGCAGGCGGCGCTGCACGGCATCGACACCCTGCTGTGGTTCCGCTGGCGCGCGGCCCGCGCCGGTCAGGAACAGCACCACGCGGCGCTGCTGCGCCACGACGGCACCCGCTCGGCCGCCTGGGACGAGGCCGCCCGGTTCCTGGCCGAACACGCCGAGGTGACGGCGAACCGGCCGGCACTCCTCGAGCGGCCGCAGGCCCGCGTGGCCCTGGTCCACGAACACCTCGACGCCTTCATGCTGCAGGTCGTCCCGCAGGCCCCGGACGCCTCACACCGGGAGGTGATGGTCGCCGTCCACGCGGCCGCACGACGGCTCGGCCTGGACATCGACGTGGTCGGCGCGGATGCCGATCTCCTGGACTACGAGCTGGTGCTGGCGCCGGCCGCGCACGTCGCCTCGCCGGCGTTCGTCGACCGGTTGCTGGCGGCGCTGAACGGCGGGGTGACCGTGGTGCTCGGCCCCCGCAGTCTGGTCCGCGACGAACACGCCGTGTGGTCCGAGCAGCCGCTGCCCGCGGGCTTGTCGGCCTGGCTCGGTGCCCGGATCGAGCATGCCGGGAGTCCCGTCGGCTGGCCGCGCGACCCCGCGTTCCGGTCCGGGGTGCGGTTCGCGGGGTCCGCGGCGAGCGGCGCGGTGACCGCAGACGCCGGCGGCTGGATCGAGACACTCACCGACCTCGCCGACGACGTCGAGGTGCTTGGATGGGCCGATGGCGCGCCGCTCGACGGTGAGCCGGTGATCGCACGTCGGCGGGGCCTGGTCCAGGTCGGCGCGGCGTCGACGGACGTGTGGACGGCGGTCCTCGCCCATCTGACGGGCCACTCGCCGGCCGCGGCGGACACCTCGCCCTTCGTCCGCGACGGTGCGACGATCACGATCGACCACCGGTCGCTCACCATCGACGGGGTACCCGGGGCCGGCTGACCACGGCACCGCCCACGGCTGAGGCCTGAGCCCCTGCGCGCCGGGGTGGGCGACACGCGCGCGGGGTGACCTTCGCTACGACCGCACTCGTTGCCTTTGCGGGCTTGCGTTGACTTCCGAAGTTGGCCGTCTTGACAAGTTTGCGAAACCTGCTGTACACCTGTCGGCATGGAGAAGCTGGAGCGGTGGGAGTTGGAGCACGGCGACGGTCGTCGCCTGTGGCTCTATGGCTCCTATGCCGGTGAGCCCCTGCCCGCCGACTCCGCGGCGGGTGCCTGGCCGGCGCTGCACCTGCGTCACGATGCCCTCAGCGACCGCTGGGTGGTCATCTCGCCCGCACGCAACACCCGGCCGCAGTCCGCGCCGTCCGGCGGACACGCCGCACCGGCGTGCCCGTTGTGCATCGGCGGCCCGGAGCTGCCCTTCGCCTACGAGGCGGCGGTGTTCGAGAACCGCTTCCCGTCCCTGCTCGCGCAGCCCCCCGCCGCGCCGGATCTGGAGGGCCCGACCGCTCCGGCCCGTGGTCGCTGCGAGGTCGTGCTCTACACCCCGACCCACACCGGCTCACTGGCCACGCTCACCGCCCGCGAACTCGCCCGGGTCGTCGCGATCTGGACCGACCGCTCCGCGGCGCTGTGGGCCGAGCCCGACCACCGGGCCGTGCTCGTGTTCGAGAACCGCGGCGAGGACGTCGGTGCCACGCTGTCGCACCCGCACGGCCAGATCTACGCCCTCGACCACCTCCCCGTGCACCTGCGCACCCGCGTCGACGCGTTGCAGCGTCACCGCAGCGCGCACGACGGCTGCCTGAGCTGCGAGGTGGTCGAACGCGACCTCGCCGCCGACGCCCGGCGGGTCATCGCCAACGACAGCTTCACGATCGCGGTGCCGTTCGCGCCGGACTGGCCACTCGAGATCCATGTGCGCGCCAGGCGCCACGGCGCGCGCCGGCTGCCGGACCTCACCGCGGCCGAACGACGTGATCTCGCCGCCGGACTCCGCGACGTCGTCCGGCTCTACGACGACTTCTACGACGAGCCGATGGCCTACCTGATGGCCTGCCAGCAGGCACCCGCGGACGACGCCGGTGCCCCCATCGCCGACTGGCACCTCAGTTTCGAATTCCTGCCCCCCAACCGGGGGCCGGACAAGTTGAAGGTCAGGGCGACGGTCGAGACCGCCGCCGGACTCTTCATCAACGACACCGTGCCCGAGGACTCGGCGGCGCAACTCGTCGCCGCATCGATGCGCACGGCCGGGGCGGATCACGCCCCGATCCCAGACGTCGAGGTGGTGCAGGTGCTGACCACCCCGGCCGACCACAGGGAACCGGATGATCGACGCACCGCGGATGCGGTGCGGGGAGAGGATGAGAACCAAGCGCTGGATCGCGCTGCTCGCCGTGGCGGCGGTCACCCTGACCGCCTGCGGCGACGCGGACACCGCGGATGACGCGGGTGACGACACGACCGACACCACCGACGACGCAGGCGACGACGAGACCGAGGATGGTGACGCCGCCGGCGACGGTGCCGACACCAGCGACGTCTCGTTGCGTTGGCGCACCCGTCCCGACAACCAGCAGGAGATCGACGTCTACGCCGGCATCAGCGAGTCCATCGCCGCCGAGTGGGGCGTGGAGCTCGAGTACGAGCCGGGCGGCTCGGAGACCTCGTCCTACCAGGACGTGCTCCGCACGGAGATCGCCGGCGGCACCGCCCCGGACGTCTTCTGGATCCCCGGGACCGACATCGCCGACTTCGCCAACCGCGGTCTGATCCTGGACATGCGCGACCTGGCCGAGGCGAGCGACCGTTACGCCGGGGACGACGCCTACGCGCCGGGCCCGATGGAGCTGCTGACCTACAACCCGGAGACCCAGAACTCCGGCGAGTCGCTGTGGGGCCTGCCCCGTGACGTCTCCACGTTCGCCTTCTACCTCAACAACGAGCTGATCGCGGAGGCCGGCGCGCCCGACCCCCGTGAGCTCGCCGAGGCCGGCGAATGGGACTGGGACTCCTTCCGCGAGGTCGCGGCAGCGGTCGACGGACTCGGTGACGACGTCACCGGGTTCGGGATGAACAACTGGTGGGCCAACCCCGGCATCTGGATGAATTCCGCCGGTGGTGGGTTCTTCAACGACGACCGCACCGCGTCGAACGTCGGTTCCGACGAGTCGATCGCCGGCCTCGAGTTCCTGGCGGGCATGTACCAGGACGGGCTCGGTGTCCCCTACGGCGAGGACAGCCAGCCGCCATTCCAGGCCGGCCAGGTCGGCATGCAGCTGACCGGTCGCTGGTCGACCCCCGCCTACCGGGAGAACAGCTTCGACTGGGACGTCGTCAACATCCCGGCCGGCCCTGCCGGTGCGGTCAACTGGACCTTCTGGGGTGCCTACGTCGTCAACGCCAACACCGACGACCCGGAGGCCGCATTCGAGCTGATCACCCGTCTGACCGACGGTGAGGTCCAGGGCGAGATCGCGGAACTGGGTGCCAACATCCCGTCCCGCGTCGACGACCCGGACACCCTCGACCAGTTCCTGACCTTCACCCCGCCGGCGAACAACCAGGCGTTCCTCGACGGGCTGGACAACTCCGAGCCGGAGGGTCCGCTGTGGGAGGGTGACTGGCCCGCGTTCGACTCGATCCTCGCACCCGCGATCGAGGCGGTGATCTCCGGGGACACCTCACTCGAGGAGTTCCAGGCGACGATCGACGACCAGCTCAACGCCACCTTCGAGTAAGCACCACATCGCATGACGGGGGGCGGTCGGTCATCGGCCGCCCCCCGGTGCCACCCGCGGCCGCATACCGGTGCCGTGGGCTTCGGCCGGGAGAGTTGGGAGGTCGCCGATGACGGCGCTGTCGATGCCTTCGTTCCATCTGCCGCGGTTGCTCGATGCGCCGCGTTGGATGCGGGTCGTCCTGGGCTGGCGGCTGCTCCACCTCGTCGTGGCCGCGTTCGCCACGTTCGCCGCCCTGACCGGCGCGTTGGAGGGGCCGGCGCGGATCGCGGCCATCGCCGCCTCGGTCACGCTGGTCCTGCTCGACACGGTCGCCGTGGCGGGCCTGCTGCGGCGATCGTCACTGGGACGGTCGCTGTCGCTGGCGGCCGACTACCTCACCTTCCTCGGTGCGGTCCTGTTCATCCTGCATCTCAACCGGGTGTTCGTCGGGCTCGACGCGCTCGGTGACACCTTCGTGCGCGGTATCCCGTTCGGGCTGCTCGCGATCGCCGCGTGGGTCGTGACCGGCTTCGGCGAGTCGACCAACCGGTTCCAGACCGTGCGGCTGTGGGCCCGACGCGTCGCCGTGCTCGCGATGCTCGGGCTACTCGTCGCCGTGGGGCTGGTCCCGGGACTGCTGACCTTCCTGAGCCGCACCCTGCAGCCCGCCCAACTCGGGCTCGTCGTCGTCGCCGCGGTCAGTGGCTATCTGGCCTGGCGCACCTTCCAGCCCGACGTGGCCGCCCACCTCGGTGTCACCAGCACCTCGAAGCGGGCACTGGACGGCTGGCTGTTCGCCTCCCCGAATCTGCTCGGGTTCGTGGCGTTCTTCGCCGGCCCGCTGCTGTTCAGCCTGTTCGTGTCGCTGACCGAGTGGGACGCCTTCGGTGAGCCCGTGTTCGTGGGGCTCGGCAACTACGCCCAGATCCTGTCGCTGGACGTCGCCTTCATCAGCGCCGGCGAATCGGCATCGCAGGCCCTGTCGGACGGCTACGCCGTGTGGTTCAGCGCCGGCAGCATGGTGGTCGGCGCCCGCGACGTGCTGTTCTGGACCTCGATCCGCAACATCGTGGTCTTCACCGTCTTCGCGCTGCCGTTGTCGACGATCCCGGCGCTGTTTTTGGCCACGATGCTGAACTCGAAGGCTCCGGGGATCAAGGTCTTCCGGGCCATCTACTTCGTCCCGTCGATCGCGGGTGTGGTCGCGGTGGCACTGATCTGGCGCCAGCTGTTCGACTCGACGATCGGCTGGCTGAACTACCTGATCGGGTTGGCCGTCAGCGGCCTGAACAACCTGCCCGGTGTGACACTCACCGATCCGCGCCTGCAGTGGCTGTCGGACGCCGACATCGCGCTGTTCAGCCTGGTGATCGTGTTCTCCTGGATGTTCATCGGCTACAACGCGGTCCTGTTCCTCGCCGGTCTGCAGGGCATCGACAACACCCTGCACGAGGCGGCGATGCTCGACGGGGCGAATCGCTGGCAGCGGTTCCGCAACATCACCATGCCGGGCCTGCGGCCGACGACGTTCTTCGTGGTCGCCTCCACCGGCATCCTGACCCTGCAGCTGTTCGGGGAGAACGTGGTGCTGTTCCCGACCACGACCCCGATCGGTGGCGGGCCCCAGAACTCCACCCTGACCCCGGTGGTCTATCTCTACGAGCAGGGCTTCCGGCGCTTCTCGTTCGGGTACGCCTCCGCGGTCGCGTGGGTGTTGTTCGTACTCATCTTCGCGTTCACGCTGGTGCAGTTCCGCCGGCAGCGCGAGCAGGCGGAGGGCTGATCATGGCGGTCGTGACCGGATCGAAGCGCCGTCGCCGGTTCGAACGGGTCGGGCTGTACGTGGCCCTGTCGTCGTTCGGGCTGCTGATGCTGTTCCCGTTCGCGGTGGTGGCGTTCGGCTCGCTGAAGGAATCGAGCGACATCTTCCGCTTCCCACCGCGCCTGCTGCCCTACAGCCAGGACACCGCCGAGGTCGACGGCGAGGAACAACCACTGTTCAACGTCGAGGGCACCGAACGCATCCTGCTCGAGACCGTCGGGGTCGGCGTGTTCGCGCCGCCGGACGACCTCGACGCGACCGTCCGGGTCCCCACCGCCGACGTGGAGCGCCGCGGCGGGTTCGTCGACACGGAGACGGTCGAGATCGACGGTGAGGAGCAACCGCTGTTCGACGTCCCCGTCGACGGCGAGACCGTCGCGATGGTGGAGTTGTCGACCACCACCGAGGGTCGCTTCGCCGCGGCCGACGACCCCGACGACGTCGTCAACGCCAACGTGCGTACGGCCGAACAGGTCGACTCGCTCGCGGCGCAGACCGAGAACTTCACCCGCGTGACCGAGCTGCAGAACCTCGACCGGAGTCTGACCAACACGCTGCTGGTGACCATCCTGGTGGTCGGCGGGACCGTGCTGAGCTCGATCCTCGGCGGCTACGCGTTCGCCCGGATCGAGTTCCCCGGACGTGATGCCATGTTCCTGGTCTACATCGGCTCGATCATGGTCCCGTTCGTCATCCTGATCATCCCGCTGTATCAGCTGATGGTGGCGTTGAACTGGGTGAACTCGCTCGCGTCACTGGTGTTCCCGTTCCTGTTCAACGCCTACGGCACGTTCCTGATGCGCCAGTTCTTCGTCTCCATCCCTCGCGACCTCGAGGAGGCGGCGATCATCGACGGCGCGTCGCGCTGGACCACGCTGTGGCGCATCTTCGTGCCGTTGTCGATGCCCGCGATCGCGACGCTGTCGACCTTCATGTTCCTGTATGCCTGGAACAGCTTCATCTGGCCGTTCATCGTGATCAGCGCCGGCAACTTCGACAACCACGTGCTGACGGTGTCGCTCCAGCAGCTCGGTGGCCGGGCGGCCGACAGCCCCAACCTGATCCTGGCCGGCGTCATGATCGCCATCGCGGTGCCGGTGACCGTGTTCGTACTCGCGCAGCGCTACTTCGTCGAGAACGTCGCGTCGTCCGGCATCAAGTGATCCGACCGGCCGGATCCGTCACGCCCGTCGCGGGACGGATCAGTCCTCGGCCGGTTCCAGGTCGATGCGGGCGAACAGCGGTTTCGGGGTCCCGAGGGCCGTTCCGGCCGCCACCTCACGGCGCATCCAGCCGCGCCCGTCGAGCACACCGTCGCCGCCGAGCCACTCGTCGACCGTCGTCGCCGAGAACGGCACGAACGGGGCGAAGGCGACGTTGATGCCGGCGATGGCCTGCAGCGCGGTCCACAGCGTCGTGGCGGTCCGCTCGCGGTCGACCTTGGCCGTCTTCCACGGCTCGAGCGCGTTGAGGTAGGCGTTGGTCTCCTGCGCCGCGTGCAGGGCCTCGCGCAACGCCCGGCGCAGCTCGACCTCCTCGAGCCGCTCCTGCTCGGTCACGAGCGCGGCATCGACCGTCGCCAGGATCGCCTCGTCGCGCTCATCGAGCCGGCCGGGTTCCGGCACCTCGCCGTCGAAGTTCTTGTGGGTCATGGCCAACACGCGGTTGACCAGGTTCCCCCACGCCGCGGCGAGTTCGTCGTTGACCCGGCTGGCCAGCGCGTCGTCGGTCAGGTCGGTGTCGTTGTACTCGGGCAGGATCGTGGCGAGTGCGTAACGCAGCTCGTCGGCACCGAAGACGTCGAGGTAGTCGAGCAGCGAGGTACCGACCCCACGGGACTTCGACGCCTTGGCCCCCTTGAACGTGACGTACTGGTTGGCGGGGACGTTGGTCGGCAGATTCAGCGGGCGCTCCGAGCCCTTCGAGTAGCCGAGCAGGTAGGCCGGCCAGAACACCGAGTGGAACGGGATGTTGTCCTTGCCGATGAAGTAGTAGCTCTCGGCGGCCGGATCCTCCCACCACGCCTTCCAGGCATCGGGATCGCCCTGCTGCTGCGCCCACTCCTTGGACGCGGACAGGTAGCCGATCACGGCCTCGAACCAGACATAGATCCGCTTCTCGGAGGCCTCGGTGGAGATGTCGAGCTCCGGCGGGATCGGGATCCCCCAGGCCAGGTCACGGGTGATGGCCCGGTCGATCAGTCCGTCACCGACGAAACCCTTGGCCCAGTTCACGACGTGCCCGCGCCAGCCCTCGCGCTCCTCCAACCAAGCCAGCAGATCGGCCTGCAGCTTCGGCAGCAGGATGAAGTAGTGCTCGGTCTCCCGCGGCTCGGGGGTCGCCCCGGTCAGTTTGGATCGTGGCTCGATCAGGTCGATCGGGTCGAGCGTGGCCCCGCAGCTGTCGCACTGGTCGCCGCGCGCGTCGGGGGAACCGCAGTTGGGGCAGGTGCCCTCCACGTAGCGGTCCGGCAGGAAGCGGTCCGCCTGCGGGTCGAAGAACTGCTCCGTGGTCCGCGTGTCGATGTACCCGTTCGCGTGCAGGGTGCGGAACAAATCCCAGGTCACCTCACGGTGGTTCTCGGTCATCGTGGTGGTGAACAGATCGAACGTGATCCCGAGCTTGTCCCACTGCTCGTGGAACCGCGGGTTGAACCGCTCCACGATGTCGCGGGGACTGACCCCCTCCTCGTCGGCCTTGACCGTGATCGGGGTGCCGTGCGCATCGGTCCCCGACACCATCAGCACCTGGTCGCCGTTGATCCGGTGGTAGCGCGCGAAGATGTCCGCGGGCAGGTAGCACCCGGCGATGTGGCCGAGGTGCGACAGGCCGTTGGCGTACGGCCAGGCGACCGCGACCAGGACGTGACGTGAGGACGGGGCGGTGGATGCGTTCATGCCGGCAGCCTACCGACGGGCACCCGTCGGACCGCACGGCCATGCCCCGGCGGCAAGCTGAATCCGAACCGGGGACGAACACCCCCTGATGCTCCGCTCCCTGCTGATCGCCGCCCTCGCCCTGGTTCTCATCGCCGGAGGTCCCCTCGTGCTGCCCGACACCGCCGACGACACGACCCGTTCGGGGCCGGAGCTCGCCTACGACGACAGCCGTTTCGAGCGCTTCAACGACGTCGAGGTCCACCACCAGGTCGCCGGGGCCGACGGCGCGCCGGCGGTGCTGCTGTCCCACCACTTCTACGGCAGCGTGCCGACCTGGCGTCATGTCATGGCCGATCTGGCCGACGACCATCTGGTCGCGGCATTCGACCGGCCCGGGTTCGGGCTGACCGAACGCAAACCCCGTCGTGACTGGAACGGCACCAACCCCTACACCCGGGCGTCGGCCGCCACCATCGGCTGGGAACTGCTCGACCACCTCGACGCCCGGGAGGCGGTGCTCATCGGCTCGTCCGCTGGCGGCACCAACGTGCTCGAGATGTACGCCCGCCAGCCCGAGCGTGTGCGTGCCCTGGTGCTGTTGAGCCCGGCGGTGACCGGCGACATCGGACCGCCGAACTTCCTGCGCCCGGTACTTCGCGGCCCGCAGGGCCGGGCCGTCGCACCGATCATCGCCCAGCGGCTCGCCTCGGACGTCAGCGTGGAGCGCATCTCGTCATCGTGGGCGGATCCGTCACGGGCCACCGAGGCCGACGCGGAGCCCTACCAAAGCATGCTGCGGGTGGAGGGCTGGGAACTCGGCTTCTGGGAGCTGATCAATGCCGAACCCCGCCCGGACCTGCGTGAGGTGGTCCGCCGCATCGACGTCCCGACCCTGCTGGTGACCGGTGACCGCGACGGGGTCATCGCCCCCAGGTGGAACCGTCGGACCGCGGAGGCCATCCCGGGGGCACGTTTCGCGGTGCTGGACGACTGCGGCCACACCCCGCAGGAGGAGTGCCCCGATCAGCTGATGGCGGTCGTCCGTGACTTCCTCGCCGACGTCGAGGGCTGAGCCGACGCTCGCGCGGCTCAGTCGCCCTCCTCGGCGATGGCCTGCAACTCGATGGTCCCGGTGTCGGCCAACGGGTCCGGGATGTAGCCCTCGACCTCCGCGTCCCCCTCGGCTGGCGAGATCCGCCGCTCGTCGGGCAGCACGGTGAGCACGTCGTCGACGTAGCGTCTGGCCGCGTCCCACAGGTCGAGATCCGCCCCGTCCGCAGCCGACCACCGGTGCCAGTGCTCCAGGATCTCGTGGAAGACCTCGGCGGCATCACGGCGTTCGCGTAGGTGCTCGGGCACGATCTCGACCGCGGGTTCGAACGACTGCTCCAACCACCGGTGCGCGATCACGGCGTCCGGCAGGGGTCGGCCCTCCTCCTGCTGGAGCCAGGCCCCGAAGTTGTGGATGTCGTTGAGCAGCCGACGCGCCTGGTTGTCCTGCACCTCGAGCCCGGTGAGGTCCTTGAGGATCCGGCGGTACCGGCCGGGCTCCAACACCGAGGTCTTCAGCTTCATGCGGGTGACACCGGGCTCGTCCTGGACCAGTTCGAGCTCCTCGACGTCGTAACCGATCTCGTTGATCCGTCGGAGCCGCTCGTGGATCCGGTAGCGCTCGTCGTCGGCGAACACCTCGTCGGTGGTCAGCTCGGCCCACAGCCCGTGGTACCGGTCACGCAGCTCCTCACCGAGTTCGAACGGGTCCATCCCGGATCCGAGCACCCCGGCCGCCTGCAGATCGAGCAGCTCCCCGGCGCACTTCTCGATGGCGAGTTCGATATCCATCTCGCGCTGACCGGACGACAGCTCGTCGTAGAGTTCGCCCGTCTCCGTGTCCACGAGGTAGGCCGCCAGACGCCCGGCATCGCGGCGGAACAGGGTGTTGGACAGCGAACAGTCCCCCCAGTAGAAGCCGTTGAGGTGGATGCGCACCAGCAGATGGACGAGTGCATCCAGCATCGGCTCACGCAGCGTCGCGTGTTCCTGCCGCAGGAACAGCAGGCGGTAGGGCACCGAGTACTCGAGGTGTTCGGTGATCAGGCACGCATCGAGCCGGTCACCGGATGCGTGGGCATCGCGCAGGCTGACGACGCCGACGACCTCCACGGTCGGGACTCCCTCCGTGCGCAGATGGCGCAGGAACCGCCACTCGCGCTCGGCGTAACGTCGCGGCAGCTCCTTGAGGTGGTAGAGCCGGTCGTCGTAGGCGACCGTCCGCACGACGTGCCGGTGGATCCCCATGGGCATCTCGACCAGACGCTCATCGGTCCAGTCGGCCAGGGGTTCGTCCCAGGGCAGATCCAGGAAGTCCGGATGACCGGTGCGGGCGGTCAACTGGAAGCGCATCGCGTCTCCTGACATGGCGCGGGGGTGGTGGTCACCGGGCCTGCCGGCGACCACCACCCCCAGCCGATGCTGCGAACGATCAACCCTGCACGATCAACCCTTGACGGAACCTGCCGTCAGACCGCGGACGAAGAACCGCTGCAACGCGAAGAACACGATCAGCGGGACCGTCATCGAGATGAAGGCACCGGCGGTCAGCAGGTGCCAGTCCGAACCACGTGAACCGACCAGGTTCGCCAGCGTCACCGTGACGACCTCTTCACCACTGGTCATGAAGACCAGGGCGACCAGGAAGTCGTTCCAGGTCCACAGGAACTGGAAGATGGCGAACGCCGCGAGCGCTGGCACCGACAGCGGCATGATCAGCTTCCAGAACGTCGCGAAGTGACCGGCACCGTCGACCTTCGCCGACTCGATGACCTCTCGGGGCAGGGAGCCGATGTAGTTGCGCAGGATGTAGACGGCCAGCGGCATCCCGAAGCCGGTGTGTGCGAGCCACAACTTGATGAAGTCGTTGCTGATGCCCAGATCGTTGTACAGCCGGGTCAACGGGATCAGTGCGACCTGCAGTGGCACGACCAGCAGACCGACGAACAGCACGAACAGGACCTCACGGCCCTTGAAGTCCATCCAGGCGAACGCATAGGCGGCGAACGCCGCTGCCAGGATCGGGATGACGGTGGCCGGGATCGCCACGGTCAACGAGTTGACGAACGAGTCGCCCATCCCGGCGTTCAGGACCTGCTCGTAGCTCGACAGGGTGAAGTTCTCGAAGTTGAGCAGGAAGGTCCACCAACCGCTCGAGATGATGTCCTCACGCGGTCGGAACGACGAGACCAACAGCCCGATGGTGGGCAGGGTGAAGGCGAAACAGACGAACAGCAGGGTCAGGCGTGCACCCCACGAGGCGCTGTCGCCATCGTCCTTCGACGGCTTGAGCGCCTTCTTCTCCTTGGTGGAGTCGGGGGCCGGAGCTGTCTGAGCCGTCATCGCATTGCCTCCTGCTCACGGAACCGCGTGATGTTGATGTACATGAACGGCAACGTCAGCACGATCAGTGCCACGACCACGACAGAAGCTCGCCCGCGGTTGCCCTGGGTGAAGGCCAGGTCGTAGTAGATGTTGGCGATCACGTTGGTGTTGAAGTTCCCGCTGGTCATCACCCGGGGGATGTCGAAGACCTTCAACACCAGGATCAGGATCGTGGTCGTGACGACCACGATGGTCGAACGGATCTGGGGCACCGTCACGCGCCAGAAGATCTGGATCTCCGTGGCCCCGTCGATCCGGGCGGCCTCGATGGTGTCGGCCGGCACGTTCTTGATGGCCGCCGACAGCAGGACCATGGCGAACCCGGCCTGCAGCCAGATCATCACGGCCATCAGCGCGAAGCTGTTGAGCCGGAAATCGGTGTTCTGGATGATGGGCTGTTCGGGGAACGCGCCGAGTGCCGTCGCGATGGCCGTCAGCAGGCCGAACTGGTCCGAGCCCTCCGGCCGCCACGCGTACATGAACAGCCAGATCGTCGAGGCTCCGACGAAACTGATGGCCATGGGCATGAAGATCAACGACTTCGAGATCTTCTCCCAGGTCGGCGTCAGCCGGTCGGCGAGCACCGCCACCAGCAGACCGATCGCCACCGCACCGGCGGGGACCACGATCATCCACAGGATGTTGTTGATGACCGAGTCACGGATGGCCGGATCGGTCACCAGATACACGTAGTTGTCGAACGTGAACGCCTGGTCGGGCGTTCCGATGCGCGTCTGGAAGCTGTACCAGACCGTCAGGACCGACGGGTACAGCAAGAAAACGCCGACCACCGCGAGCGATGGGCCGACGAACACGTAGGGCCGGAGCGCCTCCGCCTGTGCCTTCGGCAGACGCTCGACGATCTGATTCAGGCCCCAGAACAGGACCAGGGCGCCGCCGACGCCCAGGATGATGGCGATGACTCCCGAGATTGCTGTCGCCATGGGACTTGCTCCTCTCCCTGGATCGAGCCCCGACTTCAGGTGCCCGGTGGGCCGCGCCTTCCCAGCGCGACCCACCGGCGTTGATCACCTATGGGGCGAGGTTAGTTACCTCAGGACGGCCAGGAGGAGTCGATGGCCTGCAGACGTGCCTGCAGGTCCTCACCACCGGACTGGACGTAGTTGACCATCTCCGTCCAGAACGACCCGGCCCCGACGGCACCCGGCATCATGTCGGATGCGTCGAACCGCGCGAAGTCGGCGTTGGCGATGATCTCACCCTGCGCCTCGAGCGAGGCGTCGGCGTAGTTCGAGGTGTCGAAGTCGGTGAACGGCGACAGCCATGCACCCTCAGCACCCCACTCGTTGCCGGAATCCGGTGTCGAGAAGTACTGGAAGAACGCCTCGTTGGACGGGTTGTCCGTGTAGGCGGTCGCGAGGTCACCGGCGATCAGAACCGGTGCGCCCTGACCCGCTGCCTCGATCTCCGGGAGGTAGAAGAAGTCGACGTCCTCGCCGACGACACTGCCCTCGGGGAAGAAGCCCTCGGCGAAGCTGGCCTGACGGTGCATCGCGCAGTCGCCGTTGAACATGTCCAGCGGCGAGTCACCGAAACCGGTCTGCAGGATGTTCGGCGGACCACCGAAGACGTTGCCGTCGGTGAACCAGATCGGGTCCATGTAGTCCTCGATCGCCTCGGTCACCTCGGGCGAGTCGAACGGCAGGTCGTTGGTGACCCAGTCGTCGTAGACCTCGCCGCCGTGCAGGCGGAGCATGATGTCCTCGATCCAGTCGGTCGCGACCCAACCGGTCGCGTCGCCGGACTCGATGCCGATGCACCACGGCGCGGTCCCGTCCTCGCGGATCTGGTCGGTCAACTCGACCATCTCCTCCCAGGTCTCGGGGATCTCGTAGCCGCCTGCTTCGAAGAACTCCGGGATGTACCAGACGATCGACTTCAGGCTCAGACGAACCATCAGTCCGTAGAACTCGCCCTCGTACTCACCGAGCTCGACGAGCCCGTCGACCATGTCGTTGTTGAGCTGGTCGAGGTCGACCCAGTCGGTGGCCGGCGTGGCCAGTTCCTGCTCGATCAGGTCGATCATCAGACCCGGCTGCGGGTGCAGGACGATGTCTGGCGGGTTCCCACCCTCGACGCGTGAGCGTGCCAGCTGCTCGAAGTCCGGCGAGCCCTGCTCGGTGACCGTGATCCCGGTCTCCTCGCTGAACGCGGCGAACGCCGCGCGCAGGCCGGCGGTGTCGGTGTCACCGGTCAGCGCGTGGAGCACGCTGATCGATCCCTCCTCGCCGCCCTCGGGTGCATCTTCGCCCTCGTCGAGCGACTCGACCTCGCCGTCGTCCGCGGCCTCACCGTCGTCACCACACGCGGCGGCGACGAGCGCCAACGCGGTCGCAGCGGCGATGGTTCGCCACCATCTGTTGCGTGCCATCTTCACGATCTCTCCCTTGATTCGTCGGGTATTGGTTGCGGTCGTTGTGCGGATGTCAGTGACCCGGTCCGGATCGGACGGTGGGTCATGCTGCACGGATCGGTGGCCGCCGCCGCCGGTCCGCGCCCCCGTGGAGACTCAGCGCAACGCTGCGCCGTTCTCCACATCGAAGAAGTGCAGTTCATCGGTCCGGACGCCGACCTCGATCATGGAATCGACCTTCGGCGGCGCGGACGGCTCGAAACGGGCCGTGAAGTCCTGACCACCGGTCGCGGCCTGACGCTTCAACTCGTCGAACGCGTCGTCGTCGTCGATCGCCGCGCGCATGTCCTCGGTGACGATCGGCGGCGAATCGGTGTGGAAGTGCACCAGCATCTCGGAGCCGAGCATCTCGACCACCGAGACCCGACGGTTCTTCCACACCTGCTCCGGTGGGACCTCCGAGGGCGGCGAGAAGTGCTCCGGTCGGATGCCGACGGCGATGTCGCCACCGTCGTGCTCGATCGCCTTGGGGTAGCGGTCGAGCGCCTCGGTCGGCACCTCGAGCTTGGTCTCGCCGCGGTCGAACTCGACGTAGACCTTGCCGTCGTCACGACGGATCTTGGCCGAGGCGATGTTCATGGACGGCGAGCCGATGAACCCAGCCACGAACAGGTTGTCGGGACGGTCGTAGAGCACCTGGGGCGAGTCGGCCTGCATCAGCCGCCCGGCCTTCAGGACCGCGACCCGGTCGCCCATGGTCATGGCTTCGATCTGGTCGTGCGTCACGTACAGCGTGGTGACCGCAAGGCGGTTCTGCAGCGACGCGATCTCCGCGCGCATCGCCACGCGCAGCTTGGCGTCGAGGTTCGACAGCGGCTCGTCCATCAGGAACGCCTGGGGCGAACGCACGATCGCGCGACCCATGGCCACACGCTGACGCTGACCGCCCGACAGGGCCTTGGGCTTACGGTGCAGGTACTCGTTGAGCCCCAGGATGTCCGAGGCCTCCCGCACCCGCTTGTCGATCTCCGCCTTGTCGACCTTGGCGAGCTTGAGCGCGAAGCCCATGTTCTCCGCGACCGACATGTGCGGGTACAGCGCGTAGGACTGGAACACCATCGCGATGTCCCGCTCCTTGGGTGACAGGTCGTTGACGACCTTGTCACCGATGTACATCTTGCCGCCGGAGATCTCCTCGAGCCCCGCGACCATGCGCAGCGCCGTGGACTTCCCGCAGCCCGATGGGCCGACCAGGATCACGAATTCCTTGTCCTCGATCTCCAGATTCAGATCGAAGATGGCCTGCGTCCCGTCGGGGTAGACCTTCTGGATGTCATCGAACACCACATTCGCCATAGCGCTCCCTCCCTCTCCGGCGCCCACTATGGCGGTCGGAGGCTCTCACTGCAAGCGTTTTCGTGGCCAGTGTACGACCGTCCGGGTCGTTCACCAGCTGAATCCGACGCCGGGTGGCGGCGGACCGGTCGTGCGACGCACGATGAGCCGGATCGGCTGCATCTCGTGCTGCGGCCCACTCGCGTGGTCCGCGATCAGGTCGAGGAGCCGCGTCGCGGCCCGCTCCCCCTGACCGACGACGTCCTGGCGGATCGTCGTCAGGCCCACGTACTCGGACACATCGTGATCGTCGATACCGACGATAGACAGCTCTTCGGGGACGCGAAGGCCGGCGTCGCGGGCGACCTGCATGGCCCCGATCGCCATCTCGTCGGAACAGGCGAAGACGGCGGTCGGCGGATCGTCGAGCGCCAGCAGCTCATGCATCGCCTCCGCGCCGCCCTCGAGCGAGAAGTTGCCGGGAACGGCCAAGGCCGGATCGAACGCGATCCCCGCCGCCGCCAGGGCGTCGCGGTAGCCGTTGAAGCGGTCGACCGGCACGCTGAAGTGGAACGGATCATCGGCGACCCCACCGATCTGCGCGATGCGCCGGTGGCCCAGCCCGGTGAGGTGGCCGACTGCGAGTCGTGCCGCCGCATGGTTGTCGACGGCCAGCCCCGGCGTCCCTTCGCCCAGCATGCCGATGGTGATCAGGGGCACACCGGCGTCACACACACGACCGAACTGCGCCTCGTCGAGTGGGGCATCCACGACGATCAGCCCGTCGACGCGCTTGCGGAACGGCAGGGCCTCGATGAAGCGGGTGACGCCTCCGGGCCCGGATGTCGTGAACGGCAACACGTCGTAGCTCGATGCCGCCAGGACGGCCTCCACGCCTGAGAACAGCTGCGAGTAGAACCACTGACCCAGCATCGGAACGACCAGCCCGACGGTGAGATTGCGCCCCCCGGCGAGCCGTGACGCGGACGGATCCGCGACGTAGTGCAGTTCGCTCGCGGCGGTCATGACCCGTTGGCGCGTGGACGGGGCGACGTTGGGCAGACCACGGAGCGCGCGCGACACCGTGGCGACCGACACGGCCGCACGCCGCGCGACGTCCTCGATGGTCGCCGTCACCACCAGCTCCCTCTCCCGGCCTCCCAGCCGGACGCGCACCCCCGGTCGGTGGGAACAACGCCGCCAGCGTTGCGCCTCCGGGAGCGCACTGGCAACGTAGTCCCCGGCGGAGGGCCACTGCAAACGCTTTCACGCCACGGCAACGTCTCCGCGAGGACTTCCATGAGCTGGTGGCACGGCACGGTCGGCTACGAGATCTACGTGCGCTCGTTCGCCGATCATGACGGCGACGGCGTGGGTGATCTCGCCGGCATCCGCTCGCGACTCGCGTACCTCGCCGATCTCGGGGTCGACGTCATCTGGCTCACGCCGTTCTACCCCTCCCCGCAGGCCGACCACGGCTACGACGTGGCGGACTACCTCGGCGTCGATGCGCTGTTCGGCACTGCGGAGGAGCTGCAGGCGCTGATCGCCGACGCCCACGACCACGGGCTGCGGGTGCTGATCGATCTGGTCCCCAACCACACCTCGGATCAGCATCCCTGGTTCCTCGACGCGGTCACCTCCCGCGACGCCGCCCACCGCGACCACTACGTCTGGCGTGACCCGGCCGACGACGGCGGTCCACCCAACAACTGGGTCAGTCACTTCGGCGGACCGGCCTGGACGTTGCACGAACCGACCGGGCAGTACTTCATGCACCTGTTCCTACCCGAACAGCCCGATCTCAACTGGGCCTCCGATGCGGTCCGCGCCGAGTTCGAGACGATCCTCGACACCTGGTTCACCCGCGGCGTCGACGGCGTGCGCATCGACGTGGCGCACTCGCTGGTCGAGGACCCGCACTTCCGCGACAACCCGGCGCTGAGCGAGCCGCTGCCACCGGACGCCGACACCAACCTGCTGTTCGACCGGTTCACCCATGTCCACGACATCGACCAGCCGGGCGTGCTCGACATCTACCGCGACTGGCACCGGCTGGCCGCGCGCCACGACGGGTTGCTGCTCGGCGAGGTGTTCCTGCTCGATCCCGTGAAGCTCGCCCGCTACGTCGCCGGTGACGCCCTGCATGCCGCCTTCTGCTTCGACACGCTCAAGGTCGGCTGGGACGCGGACGCCATCCGCGACACGCTGCGACCCTACGTCGAGGCCTCCGGCGACGCGCTGGCGTGGCCGCTGTCAAGCCACGACGACCCGCATGCGGCCACCCGGTTCGGCGGCGGCGAGGTGGGGGCCAGGCGGACGCTGGCGTACCTCACCCTGCTGTGTGGGCTGCCCGGCTCGCCGTATCTGTTCCAGGGCGACGAACTGGGGCTGAGCGACGGCGAACTGCCGGCCGGTGTCGCGGCGGACCCGATCGCGGTTCGCAACCCGGGCGCGACCGGTCGGGACGGCTGCCGCACGCCGATGCCCTGGGCACCGGGCGAGGGTCTCGGGTTCACCACCGGGACCCCGTGGCTGCCGTTCGGCACCAACCGCACCGACGCCGACACCGTCGCGGTCCAGCAGGGCGATCCCGGCTCGCAGCTCGAGACGACCCGACGACTGCTGACCACCCGTCGTCGCCTGACACGGCTGACCGACGGCAGTCCCACCGCGTGGGTGATCGACGACGGCCCCATCGTCGCGATCGAGCGGGGCGGCGAGGTCCTGGTCGTCCTGCACGTCGGCGACGGGGACGGTGACGCCCGACTGGTCCTGCCGGAGGGCTGCCGGTTGGCGTTCGGGACCGACCCCGGGGTGGTGCTCGTCGACGACGAGCTGGTCCTGCCCGAGGACGCGGCCGCGATCGTCGAGCTGGACCCCGACGAACCCGACCTCGACGCCCCGCTGGACGCCGAGGACCGGGCGCTGATCGACGCGGCCGGCCCCAGTGACATCGGCGAGATCGCCGGCGGTGACGGCGACTGACCCGCCGGCCCGATCCGATCGGCGGTGACGGCGACTGACCCGCCGGCCCGATCCGATGGTCCGGCGCACCCGAGCAGCTGGGGAGGACGACCATGATCGTGACGGCCGGCGAGGCACTGGTCGATCTCGCCCCCCGCGGCGAGCAGCTGCTGCCGCTGCCCGGCGGCTCGCCGTACAACGTCGCGATCGGCCTCGGACGACTCGGTGTCGAGGCGGGCTACCTCGGTGCCATCTCGACCGACGGGTTCGGCGAGCGCCTGGCCGCGCGGCTGAGGGCCGAGGGGGTCGCGCTCGATCTGGTCCCGCGCACGGACGCGCCCACCACGCTGGCCGTCGTCCACCTCGACGACCGGGCGCGGGCGACCTACGGCTTCTACCTCGCGGCCACCTCCGCGGTCGGGCTCGACGAGCACGCGCTGCCCGACCTGCCCGCCGACGCCGCACTGCACGTCTCGCTGGGGGCGATCGGACTGGCCGACCCCGGGACCGGACGTGCGCTGGCCCGGCTGCTGATGACGGCATCGGGGCAGCGGTTCACGAGCCTCGATCCGAACGTGCGACCCGTGGTGTTCGATGCGGCCGGGGGACGCGACCGCTACCGGGTCACCCTCGACGCGGCGGTGGCGGCCTGCGACCTGATCAAGGTCAGCGACGACGACCTCGCCGCACTGGCCCGCGACGGCGACGCCCTGGCGCTGGCCCGACGCTGGGCGGACACGGGACCGGTGGCGGTCGTGGTGACCCGCGGGCCGCACGGTGCGACCGTCCTGCGCCACGAGGCTGTGGACATCGCCGTGGACCCGTCGGTCGACGGCGCGGTGGACGGGACGTCCGTCGAGGTGGTCGACACCGTCGGTGCCGGCGACGCGTTCACCGCCGGACTGCTCGCCTGGTTGGACGAGCGCGACTTGGCCGACCGGGAACGGCTCGCACGGCTCGACGACGACGCCTGGCACGCTGCGCTGGGCTTCGCCGGTCGGGTCGCCGCGATCACCTGCACCCGACCCGGAGCGGATCCGCCGCGCCGCGACGAGCTCACCTGAGCCATCCGGTGGTCGCGGTCAGGAGTCGCGGACGGCCGCGAGCCGTTGGGCACTCGGATCCTCGTCGCTGTAGGACCAGTCGGTGCGCTTGAGGTGGTAACGCGGGTGGTAGGTCACCGCACCGGTGTCGTCGTCGATCCAGTCGATCAGCGGGGTCGGCAGGTCCGCCGGGGTCGGCTCGCCACGCTGGACGGTGGCGACGAACTCGTCGACGTAGGCCTCGACGGTCGAGCCGACCATCACCTGCGCGCCGACCGGGAGGTAGCACCGGTTCTGGTCGGTGACGGTCTGGGCGCGCTTGAGCAGCGTCTCCAGGTCGGTCTGGCTGGCCTCGCCGCGCTGCACCGAGGCCAGGATCGCCGACATCTCGCCCGTGCCGAGCTTGCAGGCGTTGCACTGCCCACACGACTCGACCGCGAGGAATCGCATCAGCACGGCCAGCACGTCCACGATCGATCGCGAGGTGTCGTAGACCACGAACCCGCCGGAACCGAGCCCGCTGCCCGCCTCACGCATCGCGTCGAAGCACAGCGGCGTGTCGAGCATGTCCGGGGTGATCACGGCGTTCGACACGCCGTTGTAGACGGCCTTGATGTCGGTCGCACCCGCGATGTCCTCGAGCAGGACCCGCAGCGGCGTGCCGAGCGCGAGCTCGTAGACGCCGGGACTCTCGACGTCGCCGGTGACCGTGAACAGCATCGTTCCCGGCGACGCATCGGTCCCGGCCGCACGGAACGCCTCCGGACCGTCGGCCAGGATCGCGGCGACGTGGGTCAGGGTCTCCACGTTGTTGACGATGGTCGGGTTCGGTCGGGTCGTGGTCGCATGGAGGCCGGCCTCGAAGGGCTTCACGATCCGCGGCAGCGGCAGGTCCCCCTCGATGACCTCGAGCATCCCGCTCTCCTCGCCGAACAGGTAGGAGTCCGGGCCGAGCACCACCTCGATGCGGTCCGCGCCGGGCCAACCGGCCGCCACGACCTCGTTCAACGCCTCGCGCAGCCGTGCCACCTCGGTGTCGAACTTCTCCTTGATGCCGATGTAGGCGCTGCGGGCCCCGGAGGCGTGCACGGCGATGCAGACGCCCTCGAGCAGGGCGTGGGGGCGCTGGGCGATCAGCGGTCGGTCCTTGTAGGTGCCGGGCTCGCCCTCCGCGGCATTGACCACGACATCGAGGTGGGTGCCCGCCTCGGACGCGGTGCCCATCACCCCACGCCACTTGCGGGCGGTCGGGAACCCGGCACCCCCCCGACCGCGCAGCCCGGCGCGGTCGATCAGGTCGATCACCTCGTCGCCCGTGAGCTCCGCGCAACGGGCGATGCCCCGGCCACCTCCGGCTTCGAGGTAGCTCGCGAGATCGGGCGTGGGACCCGGCAGCAGGCGGGCGGCGTCGGTCGGACCGGACAAGGGCAGCTCCACGGTGGGGGTCGGGCTGCCATGATGGGGTACCGGGTGACGCGCGTCGAGGGCCACACGCACCCGTCGGTCCATGGCCGTTCGCCCCGGGGGACCCGGTCGCCGTGCGCTGGTCACGCATCCGACCGGTCGCGTCGGTGGGGCCGATATCGTCCGCCGGTCCCACCGACCCCCGGGCGACGCTGACCGTGCTGTTTCCCACCGTGCAGTTCGCGCTGTTCTTCGTCATCGTGCTGACGGGGAGCTGGCTGCTTATGCGCCGACGGACCACCTGGAAGTGGTTCGTGCTCAGCGCCAGCTACGTGTTCTACGGGGCCTGGGACTGGCGCTACCTCGGCCTGCTGGCCGGGTGCACGGTCGTCAACCAGCTCGCCGCGCGGGGCATCGCCGCCCGCGACGACGAGGGCGCGCGGCGGATGGTGCTCGGACTCGGCGTCGCCGCCAACCTCGGTGTGCTGGCGTGGTTCAAGTACTACGGCTTCTTCGTCGCCTCGGCCAACAACGCGCTCAACCAGTTCGGCATCGCGCCGCCGCTGCCGCTGCTGCAGATCGTCCTGCCGGTCGGGATCTCGTTCTTCACCTTCCAGGCCCTCAGCTACGTCATCGACGTCTACCGCCGCGAGCTCGACGTGGTGCCGTGGCTCGACATCGCCGTCTACCTGTCGTTCTTCCCGCAGCTGGTTGCCGGACCGATCGTGCGGGGCAAGGAGTTCCTGCCCCAGCTGCGCGAGGCGCGTGACCCGCGTGCGGTGCCCGGCACGCTGGCCTTCGGCCTCATCCTCGGCGGGCTGTTCAAGAAGGTCGTGATCGCCAACCTGCTGGCGACCACCCTGGTCGATCCCGTGTTCGCCAACCCCTCGGCGTACAGCGCCGGCGAGGTGCTGCTCGGGGTCTACGGCTACGCCGTGCAGATCTATGCCGACTTCTCCGGCTACACCGACATCGCCATCGGCGTGGCCCTGCTGCTCGGCTTCAAGTTCCCGCAGAACTTCAACGCCCCCTACGCCGCGCTGTCGCTGCGCGATTTCTGGCGCCGCTGGCACATGACCCTGTCGCGCTGGCTGCGCGACTACCTCTACATCCCGCTCGGCGGGAGCGCGGGTGGGCGGCGACGGACCATGGCCGCGCTGATGACGACCATGATCCTGGGCGGGCTGTGGCACGGTGCCGCGTGGACGTTCGTGATCTGGGGGGCGCTGCACGGCGTCGGGTTGGCCGTCGAGCGCGTCACCGGCCAGGGCGTCGTCGATCCGAGCGCCATGTCGGCGACCGAACGGCTCGTGCGCCGCCTGATCACCTTCCACCTCGTGTGCCTGGGCTGGATCTTCTTCCGGGCCACCTCGCTGGACAACGCCTTCGACATCCTCGCGCAGCTGCTCGAGCCCGGCCCGCTGACCGTCATCACCCCGCTGTTGGTGCTGCTCATCGTCATCGGGATCGGCATCCAGTACGTGCCCCGCTCGACCGGGCCGTGGCTGCAGGAACGATTCGGCGAGCCCCGACCGTTGGTGATGGGGGCGGCCGGTGGACTCGCGCTGCTGACGATCGACGCGCTCGGTCCCCAGGGCATCGCCCCGTTCATCTACTTCCAGTTCTGACCGCCCGATCGCGCCCACCCCATCCGTCCGGCACCATGCACCGCACCGCGGCAAGGACCCCATGACGCCCTCCGACCAGGACGTGCACACCGATCGCGACGCCGACGCCGACGCGGTCGACACCGACGTGCGCCCGGTCGGTGCCGACGGGCCCGATGCCGCTGACGCCGTTGACGGTGCCGCGCCACCGGCCGGGTCGACCGGCGGCGGGCCACCCCGCGACGGGGCCGCGGTCCAGGACGTGCCGCGTGAGCACCGCTGGGCCGCCGGCCATGTCATCGCGGCGGTGATGATCGCGCTGAGTCTGGGCGCGCTGCTCAACGCCTCGGGCCTGCTCGCCACCGCCGAACGTCAGGAGTTCGGCACCACCCGGACCGTCAGCGTCGCCGTCGCCGAACGGCTGCTGGCCGTGTCGGAGTTCCTCCGGCTCGACCGTCCGCGCCAGACGATCGACCAGGCGCTCGGCCGGGCCGACCCGGTGGTCGGTGCCGAGGACGTCGGCCTCGACAACGAGGTGGAACTGGAACCGGCACCGAGCCCGGGCGACGAGACGCTCGCCTCGCCGTTCACGCCCGAGGACCGCCTGCTCGGCGTCGAGGACCCCCCGTTTCGGCCCCGCACCGACAGCGCGGACGGCGGCCTCGAGCTCCCGACGGACATCATGCGCCGCACGCCGACCAGCGACGAGCCGCTCACGCTCTACATCGGTGGTGACTCGATGGTCGGGCAGTTCGGCGGCGCACTCGAGGACCTCACCGGCGACACCGGCGTCATCGAGACCACGGAGGTGGTCTACGAGTTCGGCAGCGGCATCACCCGACCCGACTTCATCGACTGGCCGGCCAAGCTCGCCCAGGTCAGCGCCGAGCAGGACCCCGAACTCGTCGTGCTGTACTTCGGCGGCAACGACGCGCAGCCGCTGCAGCTCGACGGTGTCGTCTACGAGCCCGAGGCCGAGGAGTGGCAGGCGGAGTACCGCAGCCGGGTCAACGCGCTGATGACGCAATTGCAGGATGCGGGTCACCTCGTCTACTGGATGGGGATGCCGATCCCCCGCAGTGAGACGCTGCAGCAGCGTTACCTGATGCTCAACGAGATCTACTCGAGCGAGGCCGACGCCCACGAGGCCGTGACCTACGTGGCCGCCTGGGACACGTTCACCGACGAGAACGGCGACTACTCCGAGTTCCTACCCAACGCCAACGGCGACATGACCGACATGCGGCTGCAGGACGGCATCCACTACACCACGGCCGGGGCCTACCGCATCGCCCGGGTGGCGGCCGATCGCATCATCGACGACCACGGCATCACCCCGGCCTCCTGACCCCGGCCGCGCCGTCGCACCCACCGACCGACCAGCACCGTCCTGGCCGCACGTCGGCACCGGGCGCGAAGGACGAGTCGGTATCTTCGCCGGTCATCGCACCGCCCGTCGGTGCACGGCACGACATGGATTCGGACACGCCGGTCACGGCCGCCCGGGGGAAACGCATGACCTTCACCGCCACGTCATCGACACGACGCCCGGGCACCGGTTGGCGCCTCGTCGCCGCACTCGCGTTCGCCGTGCTGGCCGTGACGGCCTGCACCTCCGAACCGGACCCCCGGGCCGAGCGGGATCTGACCATCGACGGCCCCGAGGACGGGGCGGTGCTCAACGCCGAAGGCCTCGAGCAGCTGGCCGTCGAGGTCCGTGCGAGCTGGACCGAGCCGGGGCCCGACCCGGAACTCGAGCACCCACTGGGCGACCTGCGCGTGGTCGTCGACGGTGAGGACCGCACCGACGAGGCCGAACTGGGTGACGACACGCTGATCTGGCGGGGAGCCGACCTCGACGACGGCGAACGCACCATCCAGCTGTTCAGCGTCCCGGTCCGTACGGACGTCGAGGGCGTGGACGGTGAGGAGTCGGCTGCGGCCGAGGACGCCCCCGCACCCGCGGACGACCCGGACGCGGAGGAGCTCGCGCGCTGGACCCTGGCGCTGGACACCGTGCCGCCGGAGGTCGAGCTCGACGACGCTGCCGGCCCCGCCATCACCGGTCAGGCACTGACCGTCAGTGGCACCACCGAGGCGGGCGCCGTCGTCACCATCGGGGACGACGAGGTCACCGCCGGCGACGACGGCCGCTTCGAGCTCGAACTCGACCCCGCCCCCGAGGGGCGCATCGACGTCGTCGCGACCGACGCCGCCGGCAACACCTCCGGGGCCGATCTCACGCTCGTGACCGTGCCCTCGCGGGCGGAGGTCGACGAGATCCGCTCCGTGCACGTGTCCTTCTGCGGGTGGGCCGCCCCGTCGCTGCGCGAGCCGGTCATGCAGCTCGTCGAGGACGGGCTGATCAATGCCATCCAGCTCGACCTCAAGGACGAGACCGGCAAGGTCGGCTACGACACCGAGGTGGCATTCGCCGAACAGATCGGCGCGACCACCCCCGACTGCCGCATCAACCTCGAGGCGGCGATCGAGGAACTGCACGCGATGAACGTCCCGGTCATCGGGCGCATCGTCGCCTTCGCCGACCCGGTGCTGGCCACCTGGGCGTGGGAGAACGACCGGCGTGAGCTGGCCATGCAGACCGAGGACGGCGATCTCTACGTCGGCCGCTACGCCGGGTTCGGCAGCTACGCCAGCCAGGAGGTCATCGACTACAACCTCGACATCGCCGAGGAGGCGGCGGCGATGGGCGTCGATCACATCCTGTGGGACTACATCCGCAAGCCCGACGGCACGGGTTCGCGCGCGCCCGGGTTCGACGGCGACCCGCGCGACGCCATCGTCGACTTCACCCGGGCGGCCTCGGAGCGGCTCGCGCCCTACGGCACCGTGCACGGCGCGTCGGTCTACGGCATCTCGGCCGACCGACCCAACGACGTCGCGCAGGACATCCCGCGGATGGCGGAGTACCTCGACTACGTGGCACCCATGACGTATCCGAGCCACTGGGGCCCCGGCGAGTACGGGGTCGCCAACCCGCTGATGTCGCCCTACGAGATCATGGACGCGTCGATGTCCGTGTGGAACGAGACCGTCGAGGGCAAGCGGGCCGAGGTCATCCCGTGGCTCGAGGACTCGAACTACCCGACCAGCCTCGGCTACCCGGACCGGGAGAGCTACCTGCGTCGCCAGATCGACGCGACCTACGACAACGGCATCCGCCAGTGGATCCTGTGGGACCCGGCGGTGCGCTACACGACCAGCGGGATGTACCTCCCCCCGGACGAGTGAGCGCACGCGCCCTGTCTGCACGTGGCTGACTACGGTCACCTCCCGCCGGCAACCGGGTCCGGTGGATCTGATCGAAGGGGCGTGCGATGCCGTTCGTCGAGGCCAACGGGCAGCGGTTCAACGTGACGGACACCGGTGGTGACGGACCGCCGATCGTGTTCTCGCACGGGTTCCTGATGGACCACCGGATGTTCGCGCCCCAGGTCGCCGAACTGCGCGACGTCTACCGCTGCATCACGTGGGACGAACGCGGCTTCGGCGCGACCGAGTTCGACGGGCAGCCGTTCACCTACTGGGACTCGGCGGCCGATGTCTTCGCGATCCTCGACGTGCTCGGAATCGAGCGGGCGGTGCTCGCCGGCATGTCCCAGGGCGGCTACCTGTCGCTCCGCGCAGCACTCCTGCACCCCGACCGCGTCCGTGCACTGGCCCTCATCGACACCCAGGCCCCGCCCGAGTCGCCGGACAAGGTCGCCGAGTACCGCCAGATGATCGACACCTGGTCGTCCATGGGCTATCTCGAGGAACTGGCGTCGGCGGTCGCCGGGCTCATCATCGGCCGGCCCGAACTCGAGGAGCAGTGGAAGGCGATCTGGCGCGAGTGGGACCCGGCCCGACTCGCCGTGGCTGGTGGGGCGCTGCTCGACCGTGATGACATCACCGACCGGCTGGAGGAACTCGCGATGCCGGTGCTCGCGATCCACGGCACCGACGACCAGGCCATCCCGGTGAGTCGGGCGCACGAGATCTGTGCCGCGGTCAGCGACTGCCGTGGGGTCGTCGAGGTGGCCGGCGCGGCGCACGCGGCGAACCTCACGCACCCGCAGGTCGTGAACCCCGCGCTGCGCGAGTTCCTCGAGGGTCTGCCGGCCTGACCCGGCGGGAGGGCGGATCGTCCTCCCCGCGCGAACCTGTCACCCCCACCCGCACCGCGCGGGCTCGTCGGCAGCGTCCCCCCGATGCGTGAAACTGTTGGCACGAACAGCTTCACGCCGCGCGGAGCGGTTCCGAAGCGGCCAGTCGGCGATCGAATGCGAGAACCTGTCACACAGGACAGTTTCTCGCATGAGCATGCCGGTCACGACCATCCCAGGCGCGGCCATGCCGGCATCAACGTGGCTGGGAACGACCGATGATCTCGGCATTTGGCACCCTCGACCTCGCCAGTGGACCGCCACCCGTGGCCGATCAGCCACCAAGGGCAGGTCGTGAAGCCGATGACCGACCCCGGAGCTGTGGGGCGGACACCCGTAGCTCGTGGGCCCGGGCCGCCAGGGCACCGGCGATCGCGGCGATCAAGGACCCCTCGTCGCGGAGGTCGCCGGCGGTCACGTAGGTCAGGTGGATGCCGGCCCGACGCAGCTCCCCTTCGCGCTCGCCATCCCGCGCGCGGGCACGGCGACCCTCGTGATCGACCGAACCCTGGTACTCGACGCCGAGCCGCACCGACCGGAAGTACCAGTCGACGCAGCGATGTGGCGTGACCCAGACCTGTGGCTCGGGTGGCGGATCGAAGCCAGCCAGCAGCCGTCCGAGTCCGCGTTCGCCATCACCGGTCGCGGCGGTCGCGTCCAGTTCCAGCAATTCGTGATCGGCGACCTGACCGATCATGCCGAGCGCAACGGCTCGGCGGTGGAGATCACCAGCCCGGAGGACGTCGGCCCAACGGAGCTGATCATGGACCAACTTCAGCGCGCGAGGAGCCAACACGCGTCCGAAGCAGGCGATCGCGTCCAGTAGTGCGTCGACCGCCGGCGCCACACGGACCTCCCCGACCGAGGCCACCTCCCGCAGCGGGTCGCGATCGCGACGCAGAAGGGCACGGGTACCTGATGCCCTGACCGGCGGCCTGAGGAGCAGGACGAATCGCCGTCCGAGCACCAAGCCCTCCACCCCGGCGAGTTCCAGCGCCGCTGGGCCGCTGAGGGTCGCCCGCGGACCGACCCGCAGCGCCGCGGCGATGGCCTCACGATGGCGGTGGACCGCACCTCCACGCACGGCGTAGACACCACGCTCGAGCCGGTCCAACACACCCCGCCGCACGAGGTTGTCGACGGTGTAGCGCGGGATATCGGCGGGAAACTGTCGACGTGACACGACGCCGAGCTGACGCTCGGCGAGTTCGACGATCTGATCCGGCAACCGCATGGCCGACATCTTCGACGATCTCGGGCCCTGGGCCGCCACCGGCACGACTAACGCTGTGGACGACGCCCCACCTCGGATCAGCCCGAGGGGTCGCGGTCCCGCCCCGTGAGCCCATGCCCATGGAGAACCTGTTGCCCAGAACAGTTCGACGCCACGCCCAGCGTTGCGATGGCGATCAGCCGGCCAACCGATGCGAGAAGCTGTCAGCACGGACAGGTTCTCGCATCGGGGCCGGTACCCGCAGGCCCGAGACCCGACGGCCCGGTGCCAGAAGGCCCGGTGCGACCGCGCACGGCACAGCCCGCGACGCGGGCCGTGCCCCAGCCCGCGACGCGGGCCGTGCCCCAGCCGGCGACGCGGGCCATGCTCCGGCCGGAACCGCGTCAGTCGGTGGGCACCGGGTCCAGCGTGGCGGCCATCAGCAGTTCGAGTTCCTGGTCGTGCACGACGTGCTGACCGGCCGCCGGCGAGGCGGAGGGCACGCGCGTGGCGCGGCGCAGGACCCGGCCGTCGTCGAGCGACTCCAGCAGGTTCCACAGCCGACCGTCCACGAAACCCCAGGGGCCCATGTTCTCCGGCTCCTCCTGCGTCCAGCAGATGTCGCGGGCGTTGGGATACGCACGCAGGATCTCGCCGATCGCCTCCTCGGGGAACGGATACAACTGCTCGACACGGACCACGGCGACCGGTGCCTCACGCTCGGCGCGCGCCGACATCACGTCGTAGGCCACCTTCCCGGAACACAGCACGACGGTACGCACGGCCTCGCGGTCACCGACACCGCGATCACCGTCGGCCACACCCGCACCGGCACCGTCGCCCGCACCGGCCTCGAGGTAGCGCGGGTCGTCGAGCACCTCGCCGAACGACCCGTCGGTGAACCGACTGATGTCCGAGTGCGCCTGCGGCGAGCGCAGCAGCGACTTGGGGGTGAACACGATCAGCGGCTTGCGGACCGACCGGTGCATCTGCCGACGCAGGACGTGGAAGTACTGCGCCGAGGTGGTGGCGTTGACCACCTGGATGTTGTCCTCGGCGCACAGCGTCAGGAAGCGTTCGATGCGGGCGGAGGAGTGCTCCGGTCCCTGGCCCTCGTAGCCGTGCGGGAGCAGCAGCACGAGCCCGGAGGTCTCGTTCCACTTGTCCTCGGCGGCGACGATGAACTGGTCGATGATGATCTGCGCACCGTTGACGAAGTCACCGAACTGCGCCTCCCACGCGACCAGGGCGTCCTTGTCCTCGACCGAGTAGCCGTACTCGAAGCCGACGGCCGCGTATTCGCTGAGCAGCGAGTCGTACAGGAACCACTTGCCCTGGTCGGCACCAAGGTGCGCCAGCGGCAGGTACTCGTCACCGGAGTGGAAGCCGACCTGCACGGCATGGCGCTGCGAGAACGTGCCGCGGCGCGAGTCCTGGCCGGCGAGACGGACGTTGGTGCCCTCGAGCAGCAGCGACCCGAACGCCAGCGTCTCCCCCAGCGCCCAGTCGATCACGCCGGCGTCGTAACGCTCACGGGCCTTCTTGAAGATGCGATCGAGCTTGGGATGGCGGGTGAACCCGTCGGGCAGTTCGAACTGCACGGCGGCGATCCGGTCGAGGTGCCCCTTGTCGACCCCGGTCTCGACCTGCTCGAGCACACCGCGTTCCTGGGGCGCGACGGCCTTGGGCGGCTCGGGCGGCGCGCCCTGCTTGGTCTCGTCGAACGCCTGCTGCAGCCGGGACTCGAAGTCCTCGAGGAAGTCCTCGGCCTGCTCGATGGAGATGTCGCCGCGACGCACCAGGCGCTCCGTGTAGAGCTTGCGCACGGAGCGCTGGGCGTCGATGAGTTCGTACATCTGCGGCTGGGTGTAGGACGGGTCGTCCGCCTCGTTGTGTCCGTGGCGGCGGTAGCAGATCAGGTCGATGACGATGTCGCGGTGGAAGGTCCGGCGGTACTCGAAGGCCAGCCGGGCGACGCGGACCACGGCTTCCGGGTCGTCACCGTTGACGTGCAGGATCGGGGCCTGCACGGTCTTGGCGACGTCGGTGGCGTAGAACGACGACCGCGACTCCTCGGGCGAGGTCGTGAAGCCCACCTGGTTGTTGATCACGACGTGGATCGTGCCACCGGTGCGATAGCCCCGCAGCTGCGACAGGTTCAGCGTCTCGACGACGACGCCCTGACCGGCGAAGGCGGCGTCGCCGTGCATCAGCAGCGGCACGACCGGGTAGACGTCCTCGTCACCACGGTCGTAGCGGTCCTGCTTGGCCCGCACGATGCCCTCGACGACCGGGTTGACCGCTTCGAGGTGGGACGGGTTCGGCGGCAGGTGCAGTGCCACCTCGTCGCCGGAGCGGGCGGTGTAGGTGCCGTTGGTGCCGAGGTGGTATTTGACGTCACCGGAGCCCTGCACGGTGTCGGGGTCGATGTGCCCCTCGAACTCGCCGAAGATCTGCCGGTGGGACTTGCCGACGATGTTCGACAGCACGTTGAGGCGGCCACGGTGGGCCATGCCCATGACGATGTCGGTGGTGTCCGCGTCCATCGCGGCGGACTCGGCGACCGCGTCGAGCAACGGGATCAGCGATTCCGCGCCCTCCAGGCCGAAGCGCTTCTGCCCGACGTACTTGGTGTGCAGGAACGACTCGAAGGCCTCCGCGGCGTTCAGTCGCTCCAGGATCCAGGGCTGGTCCTCGGGGTCGACGTCGGCCTCGACGCCCTCGACCTGCGCGCGGATCCAGGCCTTCTCCTCCGGGTCGAGCACGTGGCCGTACTCGATCCCGATCGTGCGGCAGTAGGCGTCACGCAGCACGCCCATGATGTCGCCGAGCTTCATCTTGCGCTCGCTGCCACCGATGTCGGTCAGGAACTCGCGGTCGTTGTCCCAGATCGACAACCCGTAGGTCGTGGGGTCGAGCTCGGGATGCATCAGTGGCGGACGCTGACGCAGCGGGTCGAGGTCCGCGATCAGGTGACCACGCACCCGGTAGTTGTTGGCCAGCTGACCGACCTTCATCTGCTTGGTCAGGAGATCGGTGTGGCTGTCGACGTCGGTCGAGTCGGGGCGCCAACGGGCCGGCTCGTAGGGCAGCCCGAGCGAGCGGAACACCTCGTCGTAGAACCCGTCCCCGCCGAGCAGCAGCTGGTGCACCCGGTTGAGATAGAGCCCCGACTCGGCTCCCTGGATGACCCGGTGGTCGTAGGTCGAGGTCAGCGTGATGACCTTGCCGACCCCGAGCTTGGCGAGCGTGCGCGCGTCGGTGGCCTGGTACTCCGCGGGGTGGTCGAGGGCCCCGACCCCGATGATCGCCGACTGCCCGGCCATCAGCCGCGGGATCGAGTGGATGGTGCCGATGCCGCCGGGGTTGGTCAGGGTGATGGTCCCGCCGGAGAACATCGCCGGATCGAGCTTCTTGGTCCGGATCTTGCGGATGATCTCCTCGTAGGCGCGCAGGAACGCCTCGAAGGACAGCGTGTTCGCGTCCTTGATGACCGGCACCAGCAACGACCGCGAACCGTCGTCGTTCTCGATGTCGACGGCCAGGCCCAGCCCGAAGTCCTCCCGGCGGAGCGTCGCCGGCTTGCCGTCCTCGGTCTCCGTGAACGTCGTGGTCATCGCCGGGACGTCGGCCACCGCCTTGACGATCGCATAGGCGATCAGGTGCGTGAACGAGACCTTGCCCCCGCGTGTGCGCTTGAGGTAGTTGTTGATGATCCGGCGGTTGACCTCGAGCAGCTTCGCCGGCACATCGCGCACGCTGGTCGCGGTCGGGACCCCGAGCGAGGTCTCCATGTTCTCCACGATGCGGGCACCCACCCCACGCAGGCGGGTCGGCTCGTCGTCGTCGGACAGCGATGCCACCGCCTTGCGCGCGGACGTCGAGGTGGCACGGTCCCCGGCCGGCGTGGCGTCGGTGTCGCCGCCGGCCCCGCTGCGGGCACCATTCCCACCGCCGACATCATCCGGTCGATAGTCCGCGAAGAAGTCCTGCCAGCTCTTGGGCAGGGCGGACGGATCGTCACGGAACTGCTCGTACATCTCCTCGACCAGCCACGAGTTCAACTCGGACTGTGAATGCGGGGAGCGGGCGCTGCTGTCAGCCATCGTGGCGGGGCTCTCGTCGTGCGCGGCGTCGGGAAGCGGGTGCGGGGCCGTCACGGCCGGGTCCCGGTGTCGCCGAGCGTAGGCAGGTGCGAGGGGCGACTCGCATCTCGGGGGACGAGTCGACCGCATCACGGACCGGTTCGCACACCCGCGCGCGATTTGACCGCTTGGCGCATCAGAGGTCAAGCCGGACACGGTGCCGGGGCCCATTCGGGTCGCACCGGGACCGCGCACCGATGCGCGCCGCCGGAACTCGGGGCACGCCCCGGAACCGCGCGGCGACGGTCGCCGTCAGACCGACCAGCACCGTGGCGTACGCCACGCCACCGACCGGGAGCCCGACCATGAACCGACGCCACGCCACGACGACCCCCGCATCCCATCGACGGCGGGCCACCGTGCTCGTCCGCGGCATCGCCGGGCTCGCGGCCGGCGCGCTGCTGCTCGGTGCCTGTGCCGGTGACGACGCATTCGACGGTGACGTCGGGCCGCGGGACGAGGTCGCCGGGGCGGGCGTCGACGGATCCGTGGACGAGATGGCCGACGACATGGCCGATGACGCGGCCGCCCCGGAGACCGCTGACCGTGACACCGCCGCGATGGCCGACGAGGACACCGGGCAGCCGACCGGCACCACCGACGGGAACGGGGCGACGGCGGTCGCGGACGCCGGTCGACGGGTCATCCGCACCGCGACCCTGGAGTTGGAGGTGGAGGACACCGCCGCGGCGGCCGACCGCATCGTGGGCATCGCGACGGACGCCGGCGGGTTCGTCGCCGAGACGGACCTGCAGCGCGATCGGGAGGGGGTCGTCCGCGGCTCGATCACCCTCCGGGTGCCGACGGCGGAGCTGTTCGACACCGTGGAGGCACTCGACGAACTGGCCGTCGCCGTCCCGGTCCGACGGATCGACGAGCGTGACGTGACCGCGCAGACCACCGATCTACGGGCCCAGCGCGACAATCTGCGGGCCTACGAGACGGAACTGAACGCGCTGCTGGGCGACGTGCGGGACTCCGCCGAACGGGCGGACGAGTTGCTCGTGGTCTTCGAGCGCATCCGTGAGGTCCGCGGCGAGATCGACCGGCTGGACGCCCAACTCGCCAGCCTCGGCGACCGGGTCGCGCTGGCGACCATCACCGTCGGGCTGCGTCCGGCCGCCAGTGCCCTCCCGGTCGCCGATCCCAGCTGGTCGGCCGGCGAGACCGTCCGTGACGCCCTGACCGCCACCGCGCGCGCCCTGACGGGCATCGCCGACGGCGCGATCCGCCTGCTGCTGACGGTCCTGCCGATCGCCCTGCTGCTGGCCGCCCCGATCCTGGTCCCCGGCGTGTGGATCTGGCGGCGGCGCCGCCGCCGGACACCGGACGGGCCGTCATCGGGCGGGACGGGTGGCGGCGCGGACGCCCCGGTCGTCGGTCCCACGGCTCCAACAGCTCCGGCGGCCCCTACGCCACCAACGCCACCAACGGCCTCCACGGTCGGCGCTCCGGCCAACTCGCCGTCCACGGGTGATGGCGAGGCGACCACCTGACGGCCTGCGGGTACGGTGCCGACACGCTGTCAACACCGTCGGGAGGGACCGCGTGCGCTTGCGCGACGTGATCGCCGTGGTGCTCGGCCTGGCCGTCCTGGCGGGCGTGGGCTACGGCGGCTGGTGGTGGTTGACCGACACCCTCGATCCGGCCGAGGAGACGGTGGCCGAGCCCGGGCAGGACCCGGCGGCGACGGCCGACGCCTACCTCGAGGCCTGGTCCGCCGGTGACGTGGTGCGACTCGCCCGGCTGGTCCGGGGCGAGGTGCCAGAGGACTTCGACGCCCGCCACCGCCAGTTGCTGGCCGGACTCGGTGCCGCCGCGATCCGCTTCGAGCCGGGCGAACTCGTCAGCGACGTCGACGGGCGCGCCACCGTCCCGGTCGCGGTCACCACGACGTTCGACGATCTCGACCTCGAGGCCGGCTGGGACATCGAACTGCGCCTGCTGCGTGATCGCGGCGTGTGGATGATCGACTGGTCGCTGGCGACCCTGCATCCCCGGATGGGGCCGAGCTCGTCGTTCGGTCGCTTCCTGGAGCAGGTCGACCGCGAACCGATCCTCGCCACCGACGGGACCGCCCTGGCCGACAACGGCACCCGGGTGACGTTCGGGTTCGCACCCGGGGGCGTCAGCGATCCGGAGGCGGTAATCCGGGCGTTCGCCACCGCACTGCCCGGATCGGAGACGGTCGTGGAACGGGAGCTCGACCGTGACGATCTGGTCGACGACTGGTTCTACCCGGTGGTGGAGGTCAGCGAGGCCCGCGCGGAGCTCGCCTGGGACCGGATCCGGCGGGCCGCGGGCACGATCCGCCGGGATGCACCGCCCGGCACCCGTGCGCCCTACGACGACGGGTTCGCCCGGCACGTGGTCGGGGTCATCAGCGAGGCGACGGCGGAGCAGCTCGACGCGGACGCCACCCTCGAGCGCGGCGACGAGATCCCCCAGTTCGGGCTCGAAGCCGTGTTCGACGACCAGCTCGAGGGCAGCGACCGCATCCTGGTCGGCCTGCGCGACGACGGCGGCGAGGACACCCCGCTCGACGTCGTGCTCGGCGAGGCGCAGGACGACCCCTCCAGCCCCGTCGCCACGACCCTCGACGTCGCGGTGCAGCGTGCCGTGGAGGATGCGCTCGCCGACGTCGACCAGCCCGCGGCCATCGTCGTGGTCGACGGCGCGGACGGGGCCATCCGCGGCAGCGCCAGTCGGCCGCTCACCGGGTTCAACCGGGCACTCGCCGGCCGCTATCCCCCCGGCTCGACGCTGAAGCTGATCACGGCGGAGGCGCTCGTCGGTGCCGGTATGGCTGCGGACACGCCGGTCGACTGCCCCACCGAGACCAGCGTCGGCGGCCTGCGCGTCCCCAACGCCGGCGGCCGGTCGCTCGGGGCGACCACCCTGGCCGGTGCGTTCGCCGCCTCCTGCAACACCACGTTCGCGACCCTCGGAGCCGAGCTCGAGACCCAGCAACAGCTGGACAGCGCTGCACGGTTCGGGTTCGGCGTGGAGCCGCTCAGCCCGCTCGATGCGTTCGGTGGATCCTTTCCCCGCCCGGAGGACACCGCGGAGCAGGGTGCCGCGGCGTTCGGTCAGGGCCGGGTCGAGACCTCGCCGCTGCACCTCGCCGCGGCGGCCGCCGCCACCACACAGGGTGTGTGGCACCAGCCCTATCTGCTCGTCGACGATGGCCCCGGCGAGGCCCGACCACTGGCCACGGGCAGCGCCGACGTCCTGCGGGCGTTGCTGCTCGAGGCCGTGGTGGACGGCACCGGCGCACCCGCGGCCGTGGACGGCGAGGAGGTCCGCGGTAAGACGGGCAGTGCCCAGAGCGTGGAGGGCATCACCCACGCCTGGTTCATCGGGACCTGGGAAGGGCTCGGGTTCGCCGTGCTCGTCGAGGGTGGCGGTGCCGGTGGCGAGGTGGCCGGGCCGATCGCCGGTCGGCTGGTCGAACGGCTGGCGGCGCTGGTGCGCGACGGTGGCGATCCATCCCTGCCGGCCGATGCCGCCCCACCCGAGGACCTCGACGACCTCGAAGACGCGGAGCCGGGCCCGGTCGATGCCGACGACGAGTCCGCCGACACCTGAGAGCCGCCCGGCCGACCCGATCCGCCCGGCCGACCCGATCCGCCCCGACGACCCGATCCGCCCGGACGACCCGAACTGCAAGGCGACGCCGCCGATGCGAGAGGAACCACCGTGCCCACGCTGAGCCTCACCGGTGACCACGATGCGGACCAGCTGCTGTCGGACAATGCGTTCGCGCTGCTGGTCGGCATGCTGCTCGACCAGCAGATCGCGATGGAGCTGGCCTTCGTCGGCCCCCAGCGGCTCGCGGACCGACTCGGCGGGACGCTGGACCCGGCGACCGTCGCAGCGACGGACCCGGACGAGCTCGAGGCCCACTTCCGGACCAAGCCCGCCCTGCACCGCTACCCGGGCTCGATGTCCAAGCGGGTCCATGCCCTGGCGGTCCATCTCGTCGAGCAGCACGACGGCGATGCCCGGGACGTGTGGGACGGTGCCGACGACGGCCGGGACCTGCGCAAGCGGCTCAAGGCCCTGCCGGGCTTCGGCGATCAGAAGGCCCGCATCTTCGTGGCGTTGCTCGGCAAGCAGTGCGGGGTCGCACCCGACGGTTGGCGGGAGGCGGCCGGTGACTACGGCCTCGAGGGCTACCGGTCCATCGCGGACGTGACCAGTCCGGAGACGCTCGCCCGGGTCCGCGAGACCAAGCAGGCGGCGAAGGCGGCCAAGCGGGCGGAGACCGGCTGAGGCGCGCCAGCGAGACCCGGGCCCGGGCCGCGGTCGGGCCGCTCCCGGCTAGGGCGGCGTGACGGTGAACGAGAACAACACCAGCGATCCGAGCCCCATCGCGAGCATGCCCGCAGGTGCCCAACCCCAGCCCCGGCTCCAGTGCCACACCGGCAGCGACAGGATCACCAGTAGACCCAGCAGCACGGTGGGGACGATCTGGATCACGGCGGGCCTCGGCGGCGGGAGTGGTGACCGGACGGACGGTACCGCGACCACACGGGCGACCACCGCCCGAACGGACGATCACACGCGGCCGACGCGACGCCGGGCCGGCCGGCGAGCCGGGGACGACGGGCCGGGTCCGCCGGCTCAACCGCGGGCCGCCTCCACCTCGTCCCAGGCCTTGCGAGCAGCGATCAGCACGGGGTCCCACACCGGCGAGAACGGTGGGGCGTAGGACAGATCCACGTCGATGAGCTCCTGGACGGTGATGCCGTTCCACAGGGCCATCGCGAACACGTCGATGCGCTTCGCGCCGCCCTCCTCACCGACGATCTGGGCACCGAGCAGCCGACCGGTCCCGCGTTCGGCGACGACCTTGATCGTCACCCAGGCGGCTCCGGGGTAGTAGTGCGCCCGCGTGGTGGACCGGACCGTGGTGCAGATCGGCTCGAAACCGGCGTCGCAGGCCTCCTGCTCGCCGAGCCCCGTGCGTGCGATCTCCAGGCCGCAGACCTTGGTGACAGCCGTCCCGAGCACGCCCGGGAAGCGCGCGTACCCGCCGCCGAGGTTGATCCCGGCGACGCGCCCCTGCTTGTTCGCGATGGTGCCGAGCGCGATCGCGGTGGGCTGCTCGGTGATGCGGTGGAACACCTGGGTGCAGTCACCCGCGGCCCACACGCCCGGGACGGAGGTCGCCTGCCGCGGGTCGGTCACGATGCCACCCCGCACGCCCGTCGGGATGTCCGCGTCGCCGGCCAGCGCACTGTCGGGTCGCGCGCCGGTGCCGAGCACGATCAGGTCACAGGGCAGCTCGCCCGCATCGGTGCTCACCGCGGCCACCCAACCGTCGCCGGCCACCTCGATGCCCTGCACCTCGACGCCGAGGTGCAGCGTGACGCCCATGCCCTGCAGCGCGTCCGCGATGCGCTTCCCCATGTCCGCGTCGATCGTGGTCATGGGACGCTCGCCGCGGTCGACCAGGTCGACGTCGATCCCGCGCTCGATCATCGCCTCGGCCATCTCGAGGCCGATGTAGCCGGCCCCGATGATCACGGCTCGTCGCGGATCCCGGTCCGCGATCGCATCCAACACCCGCTGGCCGTCGTCCAGCGACTGCACGCCGAACACCCCCGGGGCGTCGATGCCGTCCACCGGTGGGCGCAGCGGCCGGGCCCCGGTGGCGATCAGCAGGGCGTCGTAGTCGTGGGAGCGCACCCGGTCCGTGGCCAGGTCCCGCACGTCCACCCGGGCCGCCTGCGTGTCGATGTCGACGACCTCGTGACGGATGTGCACGTCGATCTGCTGACGGTCGCGGAACTCCTGGGGATGACGGGCGATCAGCTCCTCACGCTCGTCCACCACCCCCCCCGATCCAGTAGGGGATCCCGCACGCCGAGTAGGACGTGGCGGTCCCTCGCTCGAAGGCGAGGATCTCCAACTTGTCCGCCGCGCGCCGTCGTCGGGCCTGTGACGCCCCGCTCATTCCGGCGGCGTCACCCCCGATCACGATCAGGCGTTCGGTCATGTCGCGCCCCCTCAGGCGGTCGGGTGCTGCTCGGCCTCAGTCGGTCCGGTGCAGCTCGGCGTGCAGATGGTGGGTCTCGGGCACCTCGCCGTAGGCCATCCACAGGTCATAGCGCAGGATGTCACCGTCGAGGCGAAACGTCCGGCGCAACGCCGCCACACGCTTCGCGGTCGAGGAGCCGTCCACGACCGTGGAGCGCAGCTCGAGCACACCCGTGTCCACCGTGCCCTCCTGCACCTCGACGATCCCGGTCGGGTGCGCCAGCACCAGCTCGATGCGCTGCGGGCCGACCACGCGCAGGTACCCGCGCTCGGCGTGCATCGGCGCACCGGTCTGCGGATGCGAGGTGCGCTGTTCGTAGGCGAGGAACGGTTTGCCGACATGCCCGAAGCTGACCCGCTCGCGGTACGCGAACGCATCGATGGTCGGATAGTCGCCACGCCCGGAGCCGGTGAACACCCCGACGAGGCCGGCGAGCGGGGCCAGTGCGTCATGCAGGGGTGGCGCTCCACCGGGTGTCGGGGAATCGGCACCGGGTGTCGGGGAATCGGCACCGGGCGGGATCGATGCGGTCATGACGGCTCCGGCGGTGTTCGGGGTGCGACGACGGTAGGCCACCACGTCAGCGTCTACGTTCGGTCCATGCTGCTCGCCTCGCTCGGGATCCTCGTCGGCCTCGCCGTGCTCACGGTGGCGGCCGATCAGTTCGTGGCCGGAGCCGCCCGGCTGGCCGTCGTGATGCGCATCTCCCCGATCGTGGTCGGCGCGGTGATCATCGGATTCGGGACCAGCGCACCGGAACTGCTGGTGTCCGGCCTCGCGGGGATCCAGGGCTCGGTCGACCTGGCGGTCGGCAACATCGTCGGGTCGAACGTGGCCAACCTCACGCTCGTGCTCGGTGTCGCCGCGATGATCACCCCGATCGCCGTGCGGTCCCCGGCACTGAAGCGCGAGGCCCCCCTGTCGCTGGGTCTGACGGTGCTGTTCGCCGTGTTGATCCAGGGCGGGGTCGGCCCCGTCGAGGGTGTGGTGCTCGCCCTCGCGCTGGCGGCGACCCTGACCGTGATCGTGTGGACGGCGCGCCGGGGTGATGACGACCTCGGTGGCGAGGTCGAGGAGTATCTCCACGGCCGGCTGCCGTCGCGGCGGCGTGAGACGGTGCGCACGGCCCTGGGACTGCTCGGCACACTGGGTGCGGCACAGTTGCTGGTCGTGTCGGCGACGACGATCGCCGCCGAACTCGGGCTCAACGAGGGCTTCATCGGGCTGACCGTGGTCGCGATCGGCACCTCACTGCCGGAGCTCGCCACGGCGATCACCGCGGCACGCAAGGGCGAGACGGAGCTCATCGTGGGCAATCTGCTCGGCAGCAACGTGTTCAACAGCGGGGCCGTCGGGGCCACCGTCGGTTTCGCCGGGGCCGGTGCGGTCATCGACCCGACCATCACGACACTCGGCGTCGGCCTGATGGTCGGGATCGCGGTGCTCGCCACCGTGTTCATGGTCACCGGCCGACGGGTCATCCGGGTCGAGGGCGTGGTCCTGCTGGTCGCCTACGCGGTGACCCTGCCGTTGTTGGCCGGCTGATGGCGACGGTCCTCGTGCTCGAACACACCACCGCGACGGGCGTCGCGGCGTTCGCGGCGACGCTCGATGCCCGCGCCGGCGCACTGCCCTGGCGCACCATCCACGTCCCGGACGGCGCACCCTTGCCGTCACTCGACGACGAGGTGGCCGGCATCCTGGCCATGGGCGGGACGATGTCCGCCACGCTCCCGACGGTCCACGACTGGATGCCCCCGGAGATCGCCTGGCTCGAACGGGCGGTCGCAGCCGACATCCCGGTGTTCGGCGTCTGCCTCGGAGCGCAGCTGCTGGGCCAGGCACTCGGTGGGCGGGTCGAGCGCCGGCCGAGCCCCGAGGTCGGCTTCCGGGCGCTGCGACGCACGACCGCCGGGCGGGACGATCCGCTCCTGGCGGGCTGGCCGGACGACGCCCCGGCGCTGCTCGTCCACGAGGACGAGGTGATCGAGCTGCCACCCGGTGCGGTGCACTTGCTCGAGGGCTCCGACGGTGCGGCGGCGTGGCGGTACGGCTCGGCGCTCGCCGTGCAGTTCCATCCGGAGGTCGCCGCCGACCAGCTGCACCGGTGGGTCGACGCGCACCTGCTCGACGCGCTGTTCGAACGCGCCGGCACCGATGCGTCGGCGCTGCTTCACGAAGCCGATCGTCGCAGCCGCTTCACCCGGGCCCAGGGACGTGCACTGCTCGGCCGCTGGCTCGACGGTCCGGTGCGGGCCCGGGCCGCCGGGTCGTAGACACGGGCGACTGCCCCACCGCCGGGTCATCGACGGCGATTCCCGCCCGCCGCCGGGCCGACGGCCGGCGGATCGTGTCAGGATCCGCCGGCGACCGCGGGGACGATCGACACGGTGTCGCCGTCCTGCAGGCTGGTGTCGAGGCCGTCGAGGAAGCGCACGTCCTCGTCACGGACGAACACGTTGACGAACCGGCGCAGCTCGCCCTCGTCATCGAGCAGGCGCGCACCGATGCCGGGGTGCTGCTCCTGCAGGTTGGCGACGACAGTGCGCAGATCACCGCCGGGCACCTCGACGACGGCCTCGCCATCGGTCAGCTTGCGCAGCGGGGTCGGAATTCGGACCTTGGGCATGATGTCTGGTCTCCAGCTTCAGGACGCGGGCGGCGGCTGCGGTGGATCAGCCGCCGAGGATCTGGTCGAGATGGTCCAGCGACGGGGCGATGGTGTGGGTCGGACCGGCCGAGTCCGCGACGGCCTCGATCGTCTTGTAGCCGTTGCCGGAGATGACGGCGACGGTGCGTTCACCGCGGTCGATGACCCCGTCACGGACCAGCTTGACGAGGTTCGCGATGGTCACCCCACCCGCGGTCTCGGCGAACAGGCCCTCCTTCTCGGCCAGCAGCCGGATGCCGTCGACCACCTCGTCGTCGGACACGTGGGACACCGCCCCGTCGGTCGCGGCGGCGACCTTCAGGGCGTAGTAGCCGTCGGCCGGGTTGCCGATCGCCAACGACCGGGCGATCGTGTCCGCCTTCTGCGGTCGCACGTCGAGGCTGTCGCGTTCGAACGCCTCGGCGATCGGCGAACAGCCCGTCGCCTGCGCTCCACTCATCCGCGGTGTCGTTCCGGGCGCGAGCAGCCCGTAGTGCTCGAGTTCACCGAAGGCCTTGTGGATCTTGGTGAACATCGATCCGGACGCGAGCGGGACCACCACGTGGTCGGGCCGTTCCCAGCCGAGCTGCTCGATGATCTCGTAGCCGATCGACTTGGACCCCTCCGCGTAGTACGCCCGCAGGTTGACGTTGACGAAGCCCCACCCGTGGACGTCGGCGACCTCGGACGCGAGCCGGTTGACGTCGTCGTAGCTGCCCTCGACCGCGATGACGTCGGCCCCGAAGATCGCGGAACCGACGACCTTGCCGCGCTCGAGATCGTGCGGGATGAACACGAACGTCCGCGAACCGGTGGCCGCCCCGTGGGCGGCGACCGAGTTGGCGAGATTGCCCGTCGAGGCGCAGGCGATCGTGTCGATCCCGAGCGCCCGTGCCGCCGACAGGGCGATGGTGACCACGCGGTCCTTGAACGAGCCCGAGGGGTTGCGCGTGTCGTCCTTGAGCCACAACTCGTCGAGCCCGAGGTGGGCGGCCAGACGGGGTGCCGGGCGCAACGGGGTCATCCCGGTTCCCAGGTCGACGCGGTGGTCCGGATCCGCGCTCAGCACCGGCAACAGGTCGGCATAGCGCCACAGGGACCGCGGACCGGACTCGATGCGCTCGCGCGTGACCCGCGCGGCGATCGCCTCGGTGTCGTAGGCGACCTCGAGCGGACCGAAGCAGAAGCTGCAGACGTGCAGGGCCGCGAGGTCCTCGGGCTCACCACACTCGCGGCAACGCAGGCCCAGCAGATTCGGCGTCGGCGCATCGGGCGATGCGGTACGGGGGATGTCGAGTGTGCTCACGGGTGTCCTGTTCTCATCGTCGTCACCGTCCGCGTCGAGCGGACGGCCCGAGCCCGCCCAACACAGCGACGGCCTCCCCGTCGGGGAGGCCGGACGACGTCGAGACCCGTCGCAGAGTCCCACGCTCATCGACCACGCCGAGACGGGTCCGGGTTTGGCACCTTCCCACCGGTGCCGATGCGTCTCACGACGGATCGACACGATCGGGGGTTGCCGAGGTTTCGACGGGCCCGAGCCCTCCACCTCTCTGGATGAGCAACCAGTGCTCCTAGCATGCCATCCCGCTCGGCCGACCGCCAATGCGGCCGGCATCGACCGCGACCGCCGATTCGCGCTGAGCGGTGAATGCACGCCGTCGTGCGTCGACCGGGCATCCCAGCTGACCACGGATCGGACGTCCCTCCTTGCCGGATCGCGACCCCGCCACCGCATCGACCGCCACCGCATCGACCACCACCGTCGGTGCCGCGACGGTGGCACCCGGGGGTGCCACTGGCATCCGGCGGCCACCGCCGAGCACGATGGACGTCCGCGAACTCGTGGCGGCCAAGGCGGCCACGCGTGCGACCGTGTCGGTCGTCATCCCCGCCCGCGACGAGGCCGACCGCGTCGGCGGGGTCGTCACGGCCATCCGTACCGCGCTGCAGGTGCAGGTCGGCCTCGTCGACGAGCTGCTCGTCGTCGATGCGGACTCGACCGATGACACCGGTGGAGTCGCACGTCGCGCCGGAGCCCGTGTGGTTCGCCAGAGCGAGGTGCTGCCGGCGCTCGGCACGGGTCCGGGAAAAGGCGAGGCGATGTGGAAGGGCCTGGCGGCCAGCCAGGGCTCGCTCGTCGCCTTCGTGGACGCCGACCTGACGGCGTTCGACCCGCAACTCGTGGCCCGGCTGGTGGAACCGTTGCTGCTCGATCCCGATCCGGTCCTGGTGAAGGCCGCCTACGACCGACCCCTGACGCTCGAGGGGCACCATGACCCCACGGGCGGCGGGCGCGTCACCGAGCTGCTCGCCCGGCCGGTGCTCGCCGCCCTCTGGCCGGCCCTGGCCTGGTTGGCCCAGCCACTCGGTGGGGAGTACGCCGCCCGACGCGAGGTCCTGGAGGCGCTGCCGTTCGTGCGTGGGTACGGCGTGGAACTGGGGCTGCTGGTGGACATCCACGATGCCCACGGTGCCGGGCGCATCGTGGAGGTCGATGTCGGCCGGCGCGAGCACGAACATCAACGCCTGGATGCGCTCGGTCGGATGGCCAGCGAGATCCTTCAGGTCGCGCTCCGACGTGCCGACCGCAAGGGCATCCTCGAACTCGCCGTGGAACCGGGATGCCAACTCCCGCAACCCCGACGCTCGGAACGTGGCATCCTTGGCCGACGGGTGGCGGAGATCTCGTCGGACGAACGTCCGCCGTTGACCTCCGTACGGCGGGGTTGATGCCACCACTGGCGGGTGCACGGCCCCCGGGACGATCCGGCCCGTCGCACCTGACAACGGAACGACCCTCAGACAGCACAGCACGCCTGCAGGGCGGTAGGGTGACTACGCACCGTCACGAGCCGACCGCACAGGCGCGTCAGGAGACGAACATGAGCGACCGGCGCACCGTTCTCGTCGTCGACGACGAGCCCGACGTCCTGCTCCTCTGCCGCGTCAACCTCGAGTTCGAGGGCTACGAGGTCATCGAGGCCGCCGACGGCGAGGAGGCCATGGAGCGGGTGCGCTCCGCCCGCCCGGACGTCGTCCTGCTCGATGTGATGATGCCCAAGATGGACGGGTGGCAGGTACTGGGCGCGATCAAGGAGGATCCCGAACTCGCGGACATCCCGGTCGTGATGCTCACCGCCAAGGTGCAGGACCAGGACCAGATCCGCGGCTGGTCACAGGGCGCAGCCGACTACATCACCAAACCGTTCTCCCCATTGGCCCTGTCCCAGGTGCTCCAGGACGTCCTGGAGACCGACCCCGAGGAAGAGGCGCGTCGCCGCCAGATGATCCTCGAGAAGCTCCAGCTGCTGCGCAACAACTGACGAGCGGACCGGTCAATCGACCAGCAGGCAGGGGGCTCGCGCCCCAGCCATGACGGTGCCCGTCGATTCCTGTTCAGGTTCTGATCAGCAATTGCATGGCTTCTCCGCTGATCGACCGCTTGGACGACCGTCCGCCGGGGCGACAGGCGATGCAACGAGACCGCCCCGGTCTCCCTCGCCACCGGGAGTAGCTGCACGATGTCTGCCACCCTGTCCCGTCCGCTAGCCCGAGCCAAGCGCGCCCCTGGTGCCGGTCCGGCGCGTGCCGTCGCCGCCGGGGCTGCCACCCTCGACGACCTCATCGTCAGTTGGCGTCCGGTGCTCGACGCGCTCGGCACCAACATCTTCCTCGCCGACCTCGACCTGACCCTGATCTTCGCCAACCGCAAGGCCTGGGCGACGCTGAAGACGATCGAGCCCACCCTGCAGGCGTCGTTCGGCATCAGCGCCAAGGACATCGTCGGCGGCTCGATCCACCGCTTCCACAAGGACCCCTCACGGGTCGAACGGGTGCTGCACCAGCAGGGCTTCACCCTGCCGCACGATGCCACGTTCGGCTTCGGTGCCGTGTCCCTGTCGACCAAGATCGACGCGGTGAACGACGCCAACGGCACCCACGTCGGCTACGCGGTCGCGTGGGAGGACGTCTCCGCCCTCACCGAGTCGCAGAACGCCGTCCGGGAGCTCGGTGAACACCTCGACACGGCCGCGGCCGCCGTCGAGGAGCTCGGCGTGTCGATCGGGGAGATCGCCCGCTCCGCCAGTCAGGCCGCCGACACGACCAGCCGTGGGCTCGACGACGCCGAGCACACCCAGAAGGCGGTCCTCGAGCTCGACGACGCGTCCTCGGCCATCGGTGAGGTGGTCCGCACGATCTCCACGATCGCGGCCCAGACCAACATCCTGGCGCTGAACGCCACCATCGAGGCAGCCCGCGCCGGGGAGGCCGGCAAGGGCTTCGCGGTCGTCGCCGGCGAGGTCAAGCAGTTGGCTCGCGACACCGCCACCGCGACCGACGACATCAGCCGCCGCATCGCCGTGGTGCGCAACTCCGTGACCGAGGTCGCCAGCTCGATCGAAGGCATCGCCGCGTTGCTGCGCGAGGTCAACGAGATCCAGTCGACGGTCGCCTCCACGGTCGAGGAGCAGCGGGTCGCCACCGACCAGCTCGGCCAGTCCGTCGGCGAGGCCGCCACCGCCAGCCGGGACATGAACACCGGCTGAACGCACCACACGACGACGGGACCCGTCGGCGCCCCCGGCCATCCGGTCGGGGGCGCGGGTGTCGGGGGAGCGGGAGTCAGCGGGTCATGACGGCCGGCGGTCGGTCAGCCCCGATCGGCACCGACGACCACGTGTACCGCGACCGACTCGGACAGATTGCCGGGCTGGGCCCGCACCTCCGGGGCCCCGATCGCCGCGGCCACCTGCCGGGCCTGCTGCTCGTTGCCCGAGGTCCACAGCACCGTGGTGACGTCGTAGCGCAGCGCCGGGTTCTCGGCCACGATCCGGTAGCCGGCGTCCCGCAGCGCCGCGGTCACGGCGCGCGCCGCCGTACCGCCGTCCTGCTGGAAACCGTCGAGCACCTGCACGGAGATGGTCTCGGGGGCGATACCCGGGTCCGGCTCGGGTTCCGCCTCCGGCTCCGGCTCGGGTTCCGTCTCCTCGTCGGGTGCCGGTGCAGCCTCCTGATCGGCGTCCGGCTCCCCGTCAGGGCCCGGTTCGTCGCCCTCCGCCGGCCCGCTGGTGTCGTCGCCCGCAGCGTCGTCCGTCGTCGACTCGTCGTCACCGGCGTCGTCGTCCGGCTCCGCGGCCACCTCGTCGTCGAGGTCGGCGTCGCCCTCGTCGGGTGTCTCGTCATCGCTGCCGTCGTCGGCACCCGGGACGTCGTCGCCCGCGACCGGGCCGTCGTCCACGACGACCTGACCACCACCACCGGCACCGATCAGGGCGAACAACGCGGCAGCGACGCCGACGAGCAGGACCGCACCCCCCAGGTTCTGGCCCAACGCCAGCAGGAAGCCGCGTTCACCGGGTGGCGTCGGAGACGTGTCGCTCACGTCGTTCAGCGTGCGTCGGCACCGATGCGCCGGGCCGCCCGCTGCCGCTGTCGCTGGGCCCGCAGACGACGCAACCGCTTGACCAGCATCGGGTCGTAGGCGACGGCGACCTCGTCGTCGATGACGCGGTTGAGCAGCTGGTAGTAGCGGGTCGGGGAGACGTCGAAG
>LFIK01000135.1_pt1 | contig 49355 bp, 49 predicted proteins | sample 643401 | NCBI WGS metagenome assembly LFIK01 (sample SAMN03777447, study PRJNA286221) | soda lake metagenome | biome: soda lake; feature: Kulunda steppe; material: water; isolation source: sample T5-Br brine of Lake Tanatar-5 | place: Russia: Kulunda steppe | collected 2010-07
ACAAGAGTCCTAAACAATATCTGAAGGAAAAAGGAATTGACCTTTATCAGGCCAATGACGAAACTAAACTACAATGTGAACTCTCTAAAGTAGAATACTTGTCCAGTTAATAGGGGGTTAGACCAGAACATAACCGGAAAACGTTTAAAGAGGAGAATGTAGAGTTCCGCTGCCTGGATATCGCCGAAGATGAACTGCCCAAAACGGATTGCGTAATTTTAAGGCAGGTTCTTCAGCATCTCTCAAATCAAGAAATCAAACAGATTGTTGAGAAGCTATCTGCTTACAAATATGTGATTCTGACCGAGCACATGCCGGAATGTGACTTCGAACCCAATAAAGATATCATCTCGGGACAGGGGATCCGGCTGAAGAAACAGAGCGGGGTAGATCTGCTGGCACCGCCATTTAATCTGAAGGTTAAAGGGGAGAGGCAGCTTTTATCACAACCCGCCAAAGAAAGTAAAGGGGTGATTGAGACTACGCTTTATACGGTCCATTAAGATGTACTCAAATCGAATAGATTTTATTTTTAAACAGTGACCGGAAACACCGGACGAATCAAACAGGTGCCCGGTAAATTGAGTGCATCCTGTTTTGATTTAATGTCAGCAATAACAGTCCAAACTGATTTTAACTTCTTTCAAAATCAGAAACTCTATTTTCAGCAACCTTTTCAGGCATATCTTTATAGATAAGCAGATAGATGATCGGAAGGATACCCACACTATTGATAATGGCGAAGAATATAAACCAAACTTTCTGATCTCTGCGGGCTGATTTCCACAGAGCGATGATCTTCCAGATCAAATCCCATACAGCAATAAGCAAAATTAGGACGATGAGAGTCACTACATAGCCACCGAAAGTATTCATAGTCGTGTGATTCGTTTGAATTGTTTTGTCTTATATATACAAACTTAACGGCCTACCGTATAACAGGCAGGCACCCAAACGTTGATTATTTACAAATGAGAGATTAGTTATAAAACTCTAAACGAGCAAGAAGTGGCGAGGCCTGTCCGCCGTTAATGCGGTTGTTATGTGGTATTCCTACTAGTATTAATTAGTTTACTAAATTTTCTAAGTGTTTCGGGACTATCTTTCTCATTAGATTTAAGACACTTAATTTCATCATCTGAAAATCCATTTTGTGTTAATCGTTCAGTCGTAATCGGTTCTATATTATTGTAACTAAACTGAACCCAGTTAAGTGGTGTTTCTTCCATTAATGAGTTGAGGTTATGAACATTTCTTTTTGGCAGATCATAACCTTCAATGTATACTTTATCAATTATTAGAGGATAGAATGGGATTGAACGATTACCACTTGCCACTTCAGGATCCTTAAGTTCCTCATGGTCATTGTCACTAAATATTGGAATCTGATAAACATGACTTGAAGAAGAAAAAACATACATTTTTTCTGGTGTTATCATTTTTTTTGCTTCAAATAGGCGAGACTCTTTTCTCTTAAATAAACGTAGTTCGGGTCTTGGATATATATTGAATGCGCTTGGAATAAATATTGAGAAGATCGTGCATAAACCCTGTGAGGCTTTCAATACATTGTCTTGTTTATCAGTTGATACACATTCTTTAAACCAACAAAATTGATTTAACTCATTTAAATCAAAAAGATGAACTGCAGTTCGAGCCAAACCTTTCCAAACTGATGTAGGAATAAATGGACGATGCTTTACTCCAAAACTAATTTCAGTGGGACTATCAAGTCTAATTAAAGAATTTTCAATCTCTTGCTCCCAAAGAATACGTTTTCCTGTAAGAGTAATTGTTGTACCTGCTTTTGATACTTTGTGTTTAGGTATTCTTGAGCCCTGTTTAGATTTTCCTTCCACTCCAGAAGTGTTTTAAGAGGGCCCAGAAAATTACCTAAGTGAGATTCATGATTGGCAAAAAACATATTACAATCATCACATTCAGAATGCGATATGATTAATTTATTACCTAGTTGTTCAGGCAATATGTGAGCCCTTTTCTTATAGGATGCACCATCGGCTTTAGATCTTCCGCAAAACCTACATTCCCATAAGTTTTTATCAATGATATATTGTTCACCACCACCCGGAACATCTGGGTCTGGATGTACAATGCGGTTTTGTAATTCATAAAATTTAAAGAACTGATCCCGATTAAACTGTTCTTGTTCCAAGTATTGTTCAACAGATTTGCTATACTCTGAATTGGAATTATTCATTAAAGTTTTCATGAATTCAGATGATGAAATTATTTTAAATACCACATAACATGTATGTATTTATTCAATTTAAGCTTAGTGCTGAAATAGGTTCCATAATAGTTGAATGCGTCTAATTCAGCAATTAGAAATATAATTTGGTTAAATAAATGTCTCACAGGTTAAATAAAAGGGTTAAATAATAGTTTTATCTTTTATATCAGAGCTGATGGTTTTTTGTATTTCAATTCATCCGGTAACACTCGAGAAAATCCCGATAAAATTCTCATTGTAAAAGAGGAGGGAGAGCTTTAAGATGAAAGGAAATCATCACGCATTAGATCATGTATGGACAGTAGAAAAGTTTATGTAACCCGGGTGGCCTTGACGGTGGCGCTGGGCGGGTTTTTAATGGGGTTCGACGCATCCGTTATCTCCGGGATTGTCCGGTTTATTGAGCCGGAATTTGGTCTCTCGAAACTGCAATTAGGGTGGGCCGTCGGCTCACTCACGCTCACGGCAACTCTGGGTATGTTGTTTGCCGGACCGGTCAGTGACCGGATTGGTCGACGCACGGCACTTAAAATTGCTGCGGTGCTGTTTGCCATTTCAGCCGTTGCATCAGCGCTGGCTCCATCATTCTGGTTCCTTGTTGTTGCCCGGATGCTGGGTGGATTTGGTGTCGGGTTTGCGCTGATTATTCCGCCTATGTATATCGGAGAAATTGCCCCGCCTAAAATCAGGGGACGACTGGTAAGCTTCAATCAGCTGAACATTGTGGTGGGAATCTCTGCCGCCTTTTTTACCAACTACCTGATTTTGCAGTGGGCTCAGTCTGACTCAGCTCTTGCTCAAACATTGTTGGTTAATGAACACACATGGCGCTGGATGCTTGGACTTGAAACTCTGCCGGCCATCATCTATTTCATCGGGCTCTATTTTGTGCCGAAAAGTCCGCGCTGGCAGATTATGATCGGCAACAGAGAGGATGGAGAGCACACCCTTTCGCAAATTGTTGGTCCTGAGGTTGCCAAAAAACAGGTCAGTGATATCCTCGAAAACCTGGAAGCGGATAAAGAGAAAGACAAAGTTTCGATTAAAGAGATTTTCCATCCCTACCTGCGATATGTTCTTCTGATTGGTGTGACTCTTGCCGTTTTGCAGCAAATTACCGGAATCAACGCCGTTTTCTTCTACGCTCCGGTCATTTTTGAGCAGTCGGGCATCGGAACAGATGCATCCTTTATGCAGGCCGTCCTTGTAGGATTAACCAACCTGGTTTTTACCGTTTTCGCCATTCTTCTGATTGATAAACTTGGCCGAAAGCCGCTGTTGATCTTTGGCCTCACCGGAATCACACTGATGATGATGCTCCTTGCCTATGGATTTGATTCAGCAACGTACGAACTTGATGAGGAGAGTATACAGACCATTGAAGCTCCCATTAACCTGGATCTTCTATCGGCGAATATGGCCAACATTACCTACGATGATGATGTTCAGTTCAGGACCGCTCTTACCGAAACGCTGGGGGCTGAAGCAGCCGTTGAGTTTGAATCGCAAATTATTACGGCCGCCATCGACATCAATCCAAGATTAATCCTGTTCGCCATTTTAGGTTTCGTGGCATCCTTTGCAATCTCATTGGGTCCGGTGATGTGGGTGATGTTTTCGGAGCTATTTCCGCTTCGTGTGAAAGGATTTGCGATCTCCTTTACCGGCTTTATCAACTCGGCAGTGAGCTTCCTGGTTCAGCTCGTTTTCCCTTGGGAGCTGGCCACACTCGGCAATAGCATGACCTTTCTGATTTATGGTATTTTTGCCGCGGTCGGCCTCATCTTTGTATGGAGGGTGGTTCCGGAAACAAAGAATAAGTCACTGGAAGAACTCGAGGAAATACTGGTATCAAAATCATGATATTCAATAAAAGTTTAGTCTTACTCACACTTTTTTCGTTTACAGTGCTAACAGTTTCATGAAATGGAAACGAAACAGAATCTGAAAATCAAAATGTCTCAATAGGCGACACAACTATGGTAGATTTATGGAATGGCAACCGCTCACAAATAAGACAGGTTTACGAAAAAGAGGTTTTAATAGCTGTACTGACCGCTACAGAAGATGACTACGGTCCCTGGGAAGTATCCGAAACGCTGGATGAGTATCCCGGCGATGAAGAGGCACTGGTATTTAGTGAAAGAGGTCACGATCTTTTTGTGACCATTGCTGGAAATCAGAAGTTTCAGGAAGTAGACAAGATTATAATTCCCAAGCCGATGACCAAGAATTTGTTAGGGTACAAGGTTCTGATTATTCGCGAGGACGATTCAGTAAAGTTTGAAAACATAAGCACCCTGGAAGAGATTAAACAGTTAGTAAACGGCATTCCACTTACATGGAGTGATGCGGTCATCTTCCGTGAGAACGGATATCAAGTGGTAGAAGAAGGTGATTTTGACGACATCTTTGAACGTTTGGAAAACGGACTGTTCGACTACACCGCATTCGGTGCTAATGAGGTTCTGAGTGTCTATGAAAATCGGGCTTCTGAAAGAGAGGGTTTAAAGATCGATCAAAACATTCTTCTATTCTACCAGTTCCCGCTTGTGTTTTATGTGAATCCCGATTTACCTGAACTTGCTGAACGTGTGGAGGAGGGAATGGAGCGCATCATTGATAATGGAGAACTGGATACAATTTTTAACCGCTACTACGGCGATATTGTTGAAAAGCTGAACCTGAATAAGCGCATCCTCTTTGAGTTAGATAATCCACTTATTCCGGATGAATTCAGGGATCTGAAGCCCGATCTGGATAATTTATAGGTCAACTCTGTACCTTTTTCTCCGATTAAGGGCATAATTTCAAAGATATTCTAATCTAAGCAAAGCCACCATTTTCCCCGCCTTCTGAAGGAGGGGATTAAGGGGTAGTTGGAAATAGTTAAAATCCCGGGAATATATTCTATACAATTTTTTGAACTTTCAATATCCTCAATGAATAACGTTGCGGGAATCGTTAACGCTCGGAGCCCCTTAGGAAGGGGAGACTCTTTTCCAAAATTCTTATTTCGAACTGATGTAAATCTTACCGTCCGGAGGCTCTGAATTAATCCTAATCCCTGCTGTTAAAGTCAAAAGACATCGCCGGGTAATCACTCATTGTATATGCTGCGGATGCATTCTTATTGATGTCGGTCACCCTCATGGTCATTTTTTCACCACTGTTGAGATCTTCCTGGGTCATCTCCATCAGCATTCCGGCAGGATAGTTTTCGGGCACATTTCCTTTCAGATGTTTGGTCTGCTCATTGATCCGGAGCATCTTTTGAATTCCCAAATCTTCATCCCGGGTCACCCAGTATTCCATTACACTATCTTCATTTTCTGATCTGTACCCCCGGCACTCCAGTCCGGCGATGGTTTTGGTTCCGATCTCCTCAAAGTTCTCCCACTCTTCTATATCCTCATCATCATAGTCGGAATCCGCTGACGTCTCTTCAAAATCCTGAGCAAGCATTCGTGCCTGCTTCCAGTCGTAGGCAAATGAAAATTTTCCATCTTCATTTTCCATCAGCATCACCATCGACTCGTTTTTCAGATCGTAAATCATAAACATATCACCTTCAGACATATCTATCTGATCGCCTGAAAATTTAGTTCCGGAATAAGCTTCAGCTTCATTGAAATGCATTTTCATGACCATAGGTCCGTCAGAGCTGCCATTTTTCTGAATCGTTTCTACTTCCATGGTAGTGATAACATCAAAACGGTATACCTCCTCAGTAACTGCATTACTGTTCATAGCAAATGAAACGTTTATACCGTCACCTTCAGAACCAAACTCATCTCCAAAAATAGATCGCCATGTTTTTTCCACCGCACGTTCTGCAGCTTTTTCAATCTCATTGCCGAGTTTCTCTTCAACCTTGTTCTCAGCGGCATTTTTTGCACGCTCTTTTAACCTGTTAAAAATTTGTGCATCCGCTGTGGATGCAAATGCCATTGATACTAATGTGACAATTAGGAATGCGATTAATTCTCTCATATTGTTTGTTTTTAAATTCATGTTCTCATCTCTAGGCGAATATACAAGAATATCGGAATAATCAATATTCAACTGTGAGGGAGTGCTTGAATCTTGAAGTAAGAATTAAAGGTAAAAATGGAATCCAAAAATCATTCCGATAGAAAGAAGTAGGGGGTATTCCTCTTTACCATTCGATTTTGTTGATGCCCCGTATCAATAACAAATAGGGAATTTGAGAGCTGAATTTTGTATTTTAAATAGACATCAATGAGAACAGAAACAGTAAATAACAAAGAGATATGAGTACAGAAAACAGAATAGGTTTGGACAGTGATAAAACAAAAAAGTTAGCCGATAAGCTGAATACGTTATTGGCCAATTACTCCGTGTTTTATCAGAATACAAGAGGATACCACTGGAACATCAAAGGTGATACCTTTTTTGAGCTCCATGTAAAATTTGAAGAGCTTTATAACGATTTGATTGTAAAAATTGATGAGGTAGCCGAGCGGATTTTAACGCTGGGATACACGCCCGAACATCAATATTCAGATTATGTTAAAGTTTCTGAGATTCTGGAAAGCACCAAAGTAAGTGATGGGAAAAAAGCTGTGAGCAACATTCTCGACTCTTTTAAAGTTACGCTAAAGCTTCAGCGGGAGATTCTGGATCTATCAGACAAAGCTGATGATGAAGGTACCAATGCGTTGATGAGTGACTACATCAGAGAGCAGGAGAAACTGGTCTGGATGTATGCTTCGTACCTAAACAAATAGTCTAAGATTCAAAACAGATATCAATAGGTCGTTGTATTTATTTACAACGGCCTTTTTTTGTTTTGGAAAGGAAAGATTTTAAGAAATCCCCTCCTTATGAAGGAGGGGACAAAGGGGTGGTTGGAAGCGTTTGAAGCTAATGAAATAAATTCTATACGGATTTTAGAACTTTCAATATCGTCAATAGAATATATTTAAATGAATTTATGGAGTGCAATATTGATTCTATTTTAGACTCACTACAACCCCCTCTAAATTTCGCTTCGCGGGAATCGCTATCGCTCGGAGCCCCTTGAGAAAGGGAGACTTTTGATTACTTACCAATAAACTTGTTACTCAATCCAATTCTAAAATGTAAAATATCGAACACTTTTCAGATTAATGAAAATCCCCTCCTTATGAAGGAGGGGACAAAGGGGTGGTTGGAAGCGTTTGAAGCTAATGAAATAAATTCTATACGGATTTTAGAACTATCGATATCGTCAATAGAATATATTTAAATGAATTTATGGAGTGCAATATTGATTCTATTTTAGACTCACTACAACCTCCTCTAAATTGCGCTTCGCGGGAATCGCTATTGCTCTGAGCCCCTTGAGAAGGGGAGACTATAGGTTATTTACTTATCAACTACTTTATCACACCAAATCTAAAACGTAAAGTACCGAACACCTTTCTGTTTCATAAACTCAGCCACTTCCGGTGGAGCAGCGGTGCCGATACCCTCAATCAGGTCAGCTTCAGTATGGTCACGGTTTGGCAGGTAAATACCGCAAACTTCAACCCGTACACCGTTATTCATTAAACCCATTAGGAGTTGTTTGGGTGACCGATTAGCGGGTGCAAAGGCGGGTGACTCGGAATCTTTGAGTGCCAGATCACCTGCATCACTGCAGAGAAGTACGCGAACGGGAACATCTTTGTTCAGCGACTGTGTGGCAAGAACCATCGCCATCATTTGAGTTTCGGCATCATCTGAAGTCAATACTACAAAAAGTGATTCAGTATCAGTCTGTGCATTTGCCATTCCGGCAAATACAAAAAATGTGATAAAAAGTGCTGTATATATTTCTATGCGATTCAGTTTTTTCATGGCGATTCAGTTTTTTTTATGCTCATTTTATTTTATATCTATTGATGATAGAAAGTAAATGAATCTCGTCCAATTCATATGTTACATCAAAATTTCCAGCATATACTGTATTCATAATCTATTGGAAATATTGGTTATAAAAATTTCATATAGAATTATTATAATCACAAGTCTGTAATAATTGTTACAAATTAATTGGCTTAAATTGAGAAAATAATTATAAAGAGTATTTTGTCTTAATTATGTATATTAATACCGCATATTTAATTCAGAAATATTTTTATGATTCAAAACCAGCACCAATTTCACATTCCGGTTATGGGAACCGGTCACTCTATAGACAGTCCGATAAGGGTTGCTCACCTGGGAATACACTCAGTAATATCAATTGTTGATGATCTTCTATGTGAGAAAATTCGTAAGCATTATAGCGGTGAGTTCTACATCCCATACAAAAACATTCCGCGTTCCTCACTAGATGGCAGAGCAGAACGTATAACAGCTTATCTGAATACCGTATCGGATATAGTCACTCAAAAATTTGAGGATCTTAGAGAAAAACCACTCTTCAGTGATTCTGAAAAAGATCGATACTTTCATCTGTTGCCGGATGAAAATCCGTTAAAGAAGAGTTATGAGTTCATTTCATCATTAGGTGACAAAGAGACTCGTGAACAGTATATCCGGGAATTAACCGAGAAAATGACCCCGGGAGCCATAGATGTCAACATCATGGCAAAAGTGGATGCATTGAGAATGGATAAAGACGACCAGCCGCTCAGCTCAGAGTTTAGTGATGCAAGTGCAGCACTTCGTGGATTTGCAAACAGTAAACTGGAGTCCAGTGTTGTCTTGTCGGCCGGTTTTAATCCCAGGCTGTATAACTACCTCGCAGAGTTCAAAGATTTTTACCGAGATCAGTCAGGCAAGATCAAAAAGAAGATTATTCTAAAAGTAAGTGATTTCCGATCCGCTTTGATTCAGGGTAAATACCTGGCTAAAAAAGGGCTGGAAGTTGCTGAATTCCGAGTTGAATCGGGATTAAACTGTGGCGGTCACGCATTTGCCTCAGACGGTCAACTTCTGCCGGTATTGCTGCGGGAGTTCAGAGAGAAGAAAGATCAGTTGCAGAAAAGCTTTCAGCCTTTGATCCAGAAGTTTTATGAATCGCAGGGATGGGATTATCCGGCCGATGACTCTGATGTTGCAAATACACGGATAACGGTACAAGGCGGTATCGGTACATACGGTGAGCTCCAACGTTTAATCGATGATTTTGAAGTTGATGCAACCGGTTGGGGCAGTCCGTTTCTTCTGGTACCAGAAGCAACCTGTGTGGATGAATTCACATCAGGAGTGCTGGCCGGAGCCGGAGAAAAAGATTTATACCTCAGTGGAGTATCACCTCTTGGTGTTCCGTTCAATAACGTCCGGGGATCAGGGTCAGAAATTCATACTAAAGAACTGATCGAAAAAGGTAAACCCGGCTCTAAATGTCCAAAGGGATTTTTAGTCTCCAACACAGAGTTTACTGAAAATCCGATCTGCACGGCTTCTTCCGAGTATCAAATTCTTAAAGTAAACCAAATTGAGGAGAGTGATCTTCAGGAAGAGAAGAAGATGCGTGAGAAAGATAGGGTTTTGGCAAAAACATGCCTATGTACCAATCTTGGAACCGGTTCTTTGATTAGGCTTGAAATTATGAAGCCTTCTTACGGAAGACAGGCAATCTGTCCGGGTCCAAATATCGCCTGGTTTAATCGCGAATACTCTCTGGATGAGATGGTAGATCACATCTACGGTAGGAGTGAATCGCTCGTACCTTCAGATCGCCCCCATATGTTCGCGAAGGAGATTACCATGTATGTGGATTATATTTCTGAACTGGCAATCATTGCCGGAGATGAAGATCAGGAGTGGAAAAAGCTGAACAAAATGAGAAATAATCTGGAGAAGGGAATGGACTTCTGCCTGGAAATCTCATCTCAGAAGTCGTATAACGACGAAAATCTGGAATCCATTCGAACCACGATTGAACAGCAGCGTGCACGACTGGAAGAGGTCTTTTCAGTTCCCGCATAGTGAAGTTTTAAAAAGACTGGAGCAGGAATTTCTGAAATATGAGGTTCCTGCTCTTTCTATTTATACTTCCCGATACATTTTGTCGGCTATAAACAGATGGGGGAGAGTTAATACACTGATCAGAATAAACATGAGAGTAATAAATTGCCCCTCAAGCTGAAGAAACTGATTAATACCATAAAGGATCACCAGTCCTAAAAGTGACACAAGAGTAAACGGAGTGGCCTTTTTGTAAAACTCCGAGAAAGAAAGGCTTTTCTTTTTAGACTCAAAAAACTCCTTCATCTCGTTTACGTGACCAATTGAGTGCCAGAGTGCAAAATAGACGGCAAAACCGATTAAAGGCCCGGCAGTAAGTATCAGGGCTGCAAGTAGAAAACTGTCTGCTGCAAATCGCAGGTTCTGTTGAAAATGATTTTGAAATACTCCCCACAACATAAATGCTGTATATGTCAGTAACAGAGTGACTACAGAAATGAAGGCATTCGGCATCATCTGTTCAAAACCTGCCGGATCCATTCTTACAGCTTCTGCAATGATCGGGTAGGTAACGGTTGGATCCGAAAAAACAATCAGTCCGATAATCAAAAAACCTCTCAGTGTGTACCAAAGGTAGCTTGGGGCTCTCTTCTCCAGAAAATCTTCCATATCTGCCTGACCAAAATGGTAGATGGAGATCAGCAGAAAAAGAATCATCCCTGCTATTGGAGTAAAAACCCACAAAACAGCAATGATCAACATGATAAAAAGGTAACTGGTATAAAAAAGTAAGTGATCTTTAAGGGAGCTTTTTAATCCGTAAAGTTCGGTTGCCATAATATGATCAATAGCTCCGTGAGGTATTCCGATCACAAACACAGACAGAAGCAGAATGGGAAGCGTGAGCTTACTCAAAAATTCAGGAAAAAAAAGAGCACAGCCAATCAGAAAAAGCGAGGTACCCACAGCCAGACGATTTAATTTAGCTGAAGTGTGCCGCATATTATGCCCCCGAAAATATTCGATGTTTCATTTTCCATATGGACTTGAAAAAGGGCGTATAAGGGAGTGTGTAGAAAATTTTGAGCTCCTGTACTATATTGGTCTCTTCTTCCAGGAACTGCAATATTCTGTCAAAACTATTCTTTTGAAAAAGATCATGAAAAATCTGAATGGACACATCCGTTTGTTGATCCAGAATATAGAGCAACATCATATCATAAATTCTAAACCTGTAAGTAGATGCCCTTTTTGTGGGTATAGGGCTTCCCGATTCCAGGGAGTTGACAATCTCTTTTGCATGCCTTTGAATTCTGGTGAAGGTGTACCCGGTAGTTGGTTTTGTCAGTCCGCCCGCAGTTCCCATGTTGTAAACATGATCGCAGTACATAAACGGGTACCGTCGATCTTCCATCGGGATATTTCCTTTTTCTCTCCGGCTTACGGTAAAATCGCTGCTTTTTAAATTATACTTTGTCTGCAGATATTTGATTAGTTCCAGCTCGTACTCTTCATCTGTCAGCAGTTTATCGGAAAAGAGAGTGTATTCAATTAAAGCCTTTCTCTTAGTAAATGGGAGTGTATAGAAAAATGAAACTCCATCTGTTTGTGGAATATCAAAATCCATGAATATCGCTCTACCGGGATTAAACAGATCCTTGTTGGTTTCTATTTCCCAGCCCAAAAAGTGCTGCTTTAAAGATACGTCCAGTTTTTCATTCACCAACCCGGGTGGTTTTAAAGCACTTTGAAAAATATAGTCTGCTTTGAACTTTCCCTGATCCGTTATGATGATTCCCTGGTTACCCTCAGATTCAAAATCAATGATTTTACTCTCCAGCATGGTTACGCTGTCAGACGCTTTACCCATTTCCAGTATCTTTTCAGCATAGTCTATACTTCTGATGCAGTGATACTTGTACTTTTTGAGATCTTCGTTCATGCGTTCTGAGAGGGCAGAAACTTCCAGGTTACTCCAAGTGTGATAGATCAGCTCTTCGAAAGGGATATTGGAGTCATCCCAGAAACACCAGGTTTTATCATTAACCGGCTTAAAATTGATATCAACAAGTAAAATACGCTTCGAATTAAGTACATCCGAATGAAGCATATTCCAAAGAAGGCTCAGACCAGAGGCTCCCGCACCTGCAATGATGTAGTCAAATGTCTGTTCGATCTTATTTGATGAATCCATAATCATTTGTAGTAAAAAAGGCTCCAAATCATAATGAAATGGAGCCTAACCCTAAAGAACAGCCTCACGATGCAGCTATTTAAGAGATAATAACTGACAGCAAGCTGTTTTGATATCACTTTCAACCTGATAATAAGTGCAACCGTTCAGATCAATTGAAAAAATAGTGTAGTCCGAATGAATGTGCAGTTCCGTAACCGGTGGAAAAAGGCACAAAAGCATAGTGTACTTTTATTGGATTAATAAGCAGGCCCATTCCAAAGCTGTAGGGGCGTTCAGTTGGCCCAAAACGGTATGCAGAATGAATTTCAAAAAGATCAGCTATATCTGCATTCACTCCAATCGTCATATAATCATTATCCGCGTTTTCGTCTATAAAATCTCCCCTAAATTCAGATTCAAGCGGACGAGACCATTCCGAGAATGTACTTAACAACACCGGCAGGTCGTTCTCACCGGGTGTGTTAAATTCTATTAGCTGCAAAGAAATACCGGCTTTTAAAAGTGCCGGCAAGTTTGATGATACACTGTCCAGTTCCTCCATCTTTCCGATGTTGTTTACGGAAATTCCCGCTGTAATTCTGTTTTGATAAAACCTGGCAGATGACCCAAAATTGAAAGCATAACCATTTGCTCTGAACTGAAAGATCTCCTCCCGAAGATATTGACCTGTTACGCCGAAGGATAGTGGCCCCAATTGATAGGCTGCAGCTCCGCTCAGTGAGAAGTAACTTATTGAAAAAGTTCCAGTTGATGGACCGGGTTGCTGTCTCGCCTCAAAATTACCGGCCTGTGTGCCGTATACTCCAAGCCCAACGGTAAACCGATTACGCTTTACGTGTAAAGCAGCAAATTGAGTATTTACATTAGCGATCCATAGGGAATAATTTACCTGAAGGCCGTCACGCTCTTCAAAAGAGAGGAGGGACGGATTACTGTAAATAGATGATGAGCCGGTGGGTATGGCTACTGTACCTTCACCCATAGCCAAAATCTGAGCATAGGGACCGATATTTAAAAAATCCAGTCCACTTCCCGTATCTTGTGACTTTAGATAGTCTGCGCTTATTGATAGCAGTAATAAAACTGTTATTATCCGTTTGATCATTTTATTCAAAACAACGGCTTTTTGTGTGATCTTTAAATTAAGGATTTAAGGCTGAAAAAATATCGTTCAGTTCTTTCACTAAACCAAATTAACTGTATAAGCCAAACGCAAGATTAATGATAATGCCGTGTTGAATTCAGAAATCTACCATGCATAAATCATCAGAATACAACTACAGAATGCCTGCAGAATGGCACATCCACGCTGCCACACAACTTCATTGGCCATCCAACACGGATACGTGGCCCGGTGAGAGACTGGAAAGGGTAGAAGAGGTCTATTTAAATATCATCAAAGCTCTTCACAAGTATGAACCAATTATACTTTTGATTGACGAGCATCTCTCCGTATCACAGATTACGGATAAGCTGGAAAAGGTGTCTGTTGACATGTCGAGAGTTTATATCCATTCACTCCCCATAAATGATGTTTGGGCCAGAGACTGCGGTCCTATCTTTGTCCGGCACCGGGATTTGGCCGACAGGTATGCAATTACGAACTGGGAATACAATGCATGGGGTGAAAAATACCCGCCATTTCAGGACGATAATCGTATACCGGAATGGTTTGCCAAGAAGTTTGGTCTGAAATCATACAGTCCTCAAATGGTTCTGGAAGGCGGATCTATTGACACAAATGGAGATGGTGTTTTACTGACTACAGAGTCTGTTTTATTGAATAAAAACCGGAACCCAAAATTATCTAAAGTAGAAATAGAAGAGACTGTACTGCACTATCTGGGAATGGATAAGGTGATATGGTTAAAAAATGGATTAGCCGGTGATGATACGGATGGACATATTGACGATCTCTCCAGGTTTCTGAATAAGAATACTATTCTCACAATGTTAAGCGTAAACCCGGATGATGTGAATTATGATGTACTGCAGGAAAATTACCAGATCCTGAAAAGTGCAACTGATCAGCATGGGCAGAAATTCAACATCGTTACTCTTACGCTTCCTCAAACCAAAATAGAAGGAACCACGGTAGATGGTTCTGAGTATGTTCCGGCCAGCTATGCTAATTTCTACGTGGCAAATGGGGTAGTACTGCTTCCGCTATATGATGAACAATATGATGAGGATGCAATGAATCTATTGGCAGAGTATTTTCCGGACAGGGATATCGTGGGCATAGATTGCGCAGATTTGGTATGGGGACAGGGAAGCATCCACTGTATCACACAACAGCTATACGGTCTCAATCTTAATAACTAATGTCCATTATTCGAGAGACTCTACAATTTCCCAGAGTTCACTCTTTACAAGGTCCCGGGTTCTGTAAATATTTTCAAAAAACTCATTGATATTAGTATCGGGATGAGTGTGTCTGATTAGCTCATCTGTAAAACCGAACTCTATATCCATAAGGTTATCAAAATAGTCCAGTGTGGAGAAATTGTATCCATATTCTAGGCCCCCCGGCAAGATTAACTCATTTAATTCCCATCCATTCATTTGATTTCGACCCATTCTCACTTCATGTAAAGGCCTGGCAATTTCATCCTCAAACATTTGGTATTCATATTCATATCCAAGTCCTACATTCATATAGTTCATTACAATATATCGGCTGGGTGTGAACTCTTCACTTGCAATCACGCTGTTTCGTATTCTCCAAAGCTCAGAGTGATTCGGGGACAGGAACTTCTTGTAATTTGCCGTTAATCGCTGTCCCTCTCGCTGAGAAAGCTGGTTTACGTATTGCTCTGGCACATCTTCAAAACCGGACATGCAGTCGCTAATGGTTATGACAACATAATTATAAAACGAGTTCTGAGTGCCGGGGTAGGTAACCCGATAAACGTACCAGTTTTCGATACTGCTGCTCTCTTTTCTTAGCTTCTGAATTGAGAGAAAAGTAGAGGATAGGTGTTGCAGAAATTCATCCTCAGCATTGTTTTCAATTTTCAGGTAATCGATGTGCATATATGTACCCTGACGTTCCTGGGCATTCGTCGAGAAGGCAAATATCAAACAGACCAAAATAACGAGAAGAGATATTCGGATCGGAGTGGCCATGGTATCCTCCATTCTGAATTAGAAGTTATTTTAATTAACAAAATTATATTAACAATTCGAAGTGTTCGGCCTTTATAAAATTAAATTTAACACCGTTTATATCTGATTAACTAAATAATTAAATTATCTTGACTTTCGGAAAATCATCCTCAAAACCCCTCAGTAAATGGTTCATGAAAACAGTGCAAAAAAGGGTTATTGATTAAGCGTGGCGGCGGCATATTTCCTTGTTACATTGTCTCTATACTTTCATATCTTCAGGGCAAAAGTGTTTTTGTAACTTTAATATTACAAATGTCAACGATTTCAAACGAGAAGTACGAAGCAGTTATCGGGCTGGAAGTTCATGCCCAACTATTAACCAACAGTAAAGCATTTGCTGCCGTATCCGCTGAGTACGGATCAGCCCCAAATACACAGGTAACGCCTTTATGCCTGGGACATCCGGGTACACTGCCTGTGCTTAATGAAAACCTGGTTCGGTATATTATTAATATGGGATTGGCAACCAATTGTCAGGTTGCTGAAAAATCAATATTTGCCAGAAAAAATTATTTCTATCCGGATTTACCGAAAGGCTATCAAATTTCACAGTATGACACTCCGATCTGTTTTGACGGTCGTATCGATATTGAATTAAATGATTACGATAAAACCATCGGTATTACTCGAATTCATATGGAGGAGGATGCCGGTAAATCCATTCACGATCAGGATCCATATCATACTCTTGTTGACTTGAACCGGGCCGGTACACCATTAATTGAGATTGTATCCGAACCGGATCTTCGCACACCTCAGGAAGCGTATGCTTACTTGTCCAAAATCAAACAGATTGTTCAATATCTGGAAATCTGTGACGGTAACATGGAAGAGGGAAGCCTCAGGTGCGATGCCAACGTCTCGATTCGGCCACGTGGACAGGAAGAGTTAGGTACACGTACTGAACTTAAAAACATGAACTCATTCCGGAATGTAGAGCGTGCAATTGCGTTCGAAATTGAGCGCCAGATTGAGCTTGTGGAATCCGGTGGAGAAGTGGTACAGCAGACACTGCTTTGGGATTCAAATAAACTGGAAACCCGTAAGATGAGGAGTAAGGAGGAGGCGCATGACTACCGCTACTTCCCTGAACCCGATATGCCGCCAGTGGTGGTTACAGACGAACTTTTAGACGATATCCGTGCAGATTTACCGGAGTTACCAAGTGTGCGTTACAAAAGGTTTATAGAAGATTTTGATCTTACTGAAGACGCAGCTTACACGCTTACTGAAACCAGGCAACTCGCTGATTTTTATGAAAATACACTGAAAGAATTAAATGAGCCAAAAGCTGTGGCCAATATTATTCTTACAGAAGTTTTAAGAGTGTTGAATGAAAAGAGTATTCCAATAAACCAGTTTTCAATTACAGAATCTAAGTTGGCTAATCTTGTTCAGCTAAAGTTGGACGACAAGATTAATTCATCAGCCATGCAGGAAATATTTAATGAAATGCTCACTTCGGATAAGTCAGCCGAAGATCTTGCAAAAGAGATGAATTTAATTCAAGTTTCGGACTCTGACTTCATTGATCCGATTATCGATGAGGTAATTGAAAACAATCCCGACGAGGTAGCTCGTTACAGAGATGGGAAAAAGGCTTTAATTGGGTTTTTTATTGGGCAGGTTATGAAACAGTCGCAGGGTAAGGCTAATCCAAAACAGGTTCGGGAACGCATATCGGAAAAACTTGAAGAATAGTTACGGCTATTAAATTAAATCTACAGGAAATTAACATCTTCAAATCTATTTTAATGAACTTCAAAGCTGCTTTTATTTTTCTCATTGCTGCTGTTGTGATGTTTGGTTGCTCAAGACAAGATTCAGACTTAAAAGAGGCATACATCAGCGGAACAATTACAGTGGATGAATCTCTGGATAGCTCCGGCGACTATAGCGATATTCAGCTTCTTGTTTCCTACCAGAGAAGTGACGGAGAATCCCGTGACACACTTTTTTATGCAGAAACTGACGTCGATGGCAATTTTTCCGGAACGGCTAAGTTTGAAAATCGCGATCTCTATCCCGTTGTGGTTTCCAGAAATCAAAATACATTCGGAATTTTAAACATGGTTTTTGCAGACGGTGATTCTGTTTCAATAACCGCAGAACTTCCAAATGTAAATCAGACTGCTCAAATCAGCTCGAGAGAAAATGATGTCTTTCAGATTTATGAAAGGGTAGAAAGGAATTTTAATCGTGTAGCCCAGTATATCAATGCGGGTGCGTTTTCAGAAGACAGTGTTTTGATTGAGCTCCAAAACTGGAGTGATCTCTATTGGGAAGTTTACAACGATCATAAAAATACATTTGCATCAGAGCTGGCCGGGAATATGTCTGTCACACTGCTAAGTGGCTGGAACGACTCGCTGATGGTTGAAAGAGCTGAATCACTGATAGGTGCTCAAAGCAGGTTACGTTCAAACGGGCGTTCAGTTCTTGTAGACTATTACGCAGAGACTGAGGGGTTGGATAAAGCACTTTCTTTTTTGAACAGAATCGAAAACCTTTCTGCATCCAGGAATGATGTTATGACCATACAAATGGATAAAATTGAGCTGCTTTACGATAGTTCAAGAACCACCGAGGCTGCATCGCAGCTTGCCCGGTTTCAGGAGATGTTCCATGATGTGCCATTAGCATTGGAATGGGCGGAGAACATCAGTTATGATATAGAGTTTTTAGCTCCCGGCTCTTCATTTCCCGACTTTTCGTTTTTAACGATCACCGGTGATTCTATTTCAACTGAAAGTATGTCCGGCAGTCCCTACATTATCGAAATTACACGTTTCGACAACCCACTGTATCAGAGACAGTACGATCGAACCGTTGCCATCTATCAAATTTACAGCAATTTTGGACTGGATATCATAACCGTACCCGTTGCTACTAATCCCGTTATGTTTCAGGCTTTCTTTGAAGAGCGGGATATGCTTTGGAATCTGGTACAGCCAAATTCTTTTGATGCAGAGGAATTGATTGAACGTTTTAACATTACAAGAGTGCCCACTCGGTTTTTGGTAAATTCTGACGGGCAAATAATTCGACGCTATATTGGCGAAGAATACCAGGAAGTAGTTCGAGGACTTCAGAACATCACATCAAGCAACTAAAAAATATTATGAGAAAATTACTTGTAGCCGGAAACTGGAAAATGAATGCAGGACCAACAGAAGCAAAAGTTTTAGCCGATGAGATGGCCGAAATATGGAAAGGCAAGCAGTTCAGCCACGAAGCTTTAATCTGCCCTCCGTATGTATCTCTCCCGTTTGTTGTAAAAAGCTTCAGAGATTCATTTTTTAAAACCGGTGCTCAGAACGTATACACTGAAGATAATGGAGCCTATACCGGCGAAATTAGCACATCAATGCTTAAAGAACTTACCTGCGATTATGTGATTTTAGGACATTCTGAACGTCGGGAATATTTTCAGGAAACCGACGAGTTTATTGCCCAAAAAGTATCGAAATCTTTAAGCGATTCTATAAGACCAATACTCTGCGTCGGTGAAAAACTTGACGAACGAAAAGCGGATAAACAAAAGGAAGTTGTAGAAAAGCAGCTCAATACCGTTCTGAACCAGGTGGATGAAAAGCATGCCGATGATTTTGTTGTCGCATACGAACCTGTATGGGCAATTGGTACAGGGGAAACCGCATCACCTGAACAGGCACAAGAGATGCACGCATTTATCCGGTCGCTTATTGCTGATAGCTGGAGTTCAGATGCCGCAGAGAAAGTTCGCATTCTTTATGGCGGAAGCATGAAACCGGCAAATGCAGAGGAGCTGCTATCACAAAAAGATGTAGATGGAGGTCTGATTGGAGGTGCCAGTTTAAAAGCAGATAGCTTTAGTGAAATCATGTCGATAGCTGAGCAAATCGGGAAATAATGGATACCAACTACAACGTTCTTCTTATTGGTGGCGGCGGTCGTGAACATGCAATTGCATGGAAACTGAGTCAATCACCCAATCTGGGCACCCTCTACATAGCACCCGGTAATCCGGGAACAGCAGAGGCCGGACTCAACATCAAACTTAATACTGATGACTTTGCGGCAGTCTCTGAATTCTGCCAGGATCACTCAATAGATCTGGTTGTAGTTGGACCAGAAGCACCGCTTGTTAATGGGATAGTAGATTACCTGGAGAAAGAGGGATTTGCTGTATTTGGGCCCAAAAAATCTGCGGCAATGCTGGAAGGCAGCAAACAGTTTGCCAAAGAGTTTATGGTAAAATATGATGTGCCTACCGCGGATTATGCTGTTTTTTCATCCGATGAATTTGACGATGCCCTTAAGTTTGTTCAATCTAAAGAGAGCTACCCAATTGTTTTAAAGGCAGATGGTCTTGCAGCGGGAAAAGGGGTATTTATATGTGATTCAGAAGAGGAGGTTATCAAACGGCTGGATCAACTTAAAAACGATTCGAAACTACAGGATGCCGCCAGTAAACTTGTTGTAGAAGAATTTATGGAGGGAGAGGAAGCCTCTGCATTTGTCATTGCTGATGGGCATACATCCCACATTCTAAATAATGCTCAAGATCACAAACGAATCGGCGAAGGGGATACCGGTTTAAATACAGGCGGTATGGGAGCTTATTCACCTGCTCCTCTACTAACAGAGGAGATGCTGGACAGAGTTAAGTATGAAATTATAGAACGAACCATTACGGGTATGCAACTGGAGGAATCTGCATATCATGGAATCCTGTATGTTGGCTTGATGATCACAAACGATGGCCCTAAAGTTGTTGAATATAATTGTCGCTTCGGTGATCCGGAGTGTCAGGCCATTCTTCCGCCTCTCGAAAATGACTTATTAACATTAATGATAGCCACTACGGAACAACGTCTTGACGAAATTTCATTGCAAATGGACAGTGATTTCAGATGCTGTGTTGTGCTTGCAAGTGACGGTTATCCCGGATCTTATTCAAAAGGAAAAATCATCACCGGTCTTGAATCTGTTGATGAAGATTCTCTTGTTTTTCAGGCCGGCACGGCGAAGGATGGAGATAATCTTGTAACATCTGGCGGGCGTGTTCTGAGTGTTGTTGGAAAAGGCCCTACGCTTAAAAAGGCAATCGACCACGCTTACAAAAATGTTCAAAAATTAAGTTTTGAGGGTTGTTATTACCGAAAAGATATTGGCTATAAAGGCCTTGATCGCATTAAATAATCATATTGTCGATTTAACCAACGTTTCTTTTTTAACTGGATTATTTGCCAATCCAGCGGTAAGGCAACAAAATTTATCCGTCTGACTGCCGGGAATTGGCTTTTCTTTAATAGTGAGCGGCTTGTCTTAAGAGTTGGTGACAACATAAGTAGGAATGTGCACCCTACTTTTTCATTTCACGGTGAAATTACCCTGGATAGCCGCTGTTTAAAGTTACCGGAAACCATATTAGTACTGACTGATGAGTCGACCACTTCAACAGCTTATTTTTGACTCTACTGTCCCTTTTTCTGAAAAAGCATCAGAAGTCTTTAATTATCAAAGAACACATTGTAAAATCTATTCCAGATTTACGGATGTGTTTGGTTTGAGAAAAAAGGATACTAATCAGATTCCCATTGAGGACATACCACTCATACCTATACGTGTATTTAAAGAAGCTGAAATGAAAAGCTACACAGGCTCTGCAGATCTACTTTTCAAAAGCAGCGGAACCGGTAACATGAATCGAAGCCAGCATTTTGTAAAAGATCGCACAATATATGTAGAAGCTATAGAAAAGGAGTTCTATCGCCATTTTCCCAAAGAGAATACGTCTATTTTATGTTATACACCCGGTTATGCAGAGAATCCACACTCATCATTAATTTGGATGTTAAACCATCTTGTTGAGCAGGACCCATCCGGTCTGAGTCAGTTCATTCCTTTACAACAGCCATTTAGAAAAAAGAACATTCAGAATCTGATAGAATCAGAGCGAAAAATTGTTCTTTTTGGTGCGGCTTTCGGGTTGATGGACTTGATTGAGCTAAAATCTGATCCACTCCCGGACACTGCAGAAATTGTAGAAACGGGAGGGATGAAAACTCATCGAAGAGAGATAACAAAATCGGAACTGCGTGACAAACTTTCCGATGGATTTCAGATTGGAAAAGACAAAATTCATTCAGAATATGGAATGTGTGAACTCCTAACCCAGTGCTACGCCATAGGCGGTGAATGGTATAAGCCACCGGAATGGTTTAAAGTTGCTGTTCGTAATGCAGAAGATCCTACAAAAATTTGCAAACCTTATGAGCAGGGGAAATTGGGAATTATTGATCTGGCTAACCTCTATTCCTGTTCGTTCATACTAACCGACGACATGGGTATCATGGACGAAGATGGCCGTTTCAAAGTACTTGGCCGTTGGAATAAGGCTGAGATGAGAGGCTGCAATTTTCTAATCGACAGGGAGTAAATATCGATGGATTACCAAAATCATATTAAAAGAGTTTACAAAGCCATTGATGCATGGCTGCAGCCTGATAACGCTTCATTAAAAAAAGCTATCGACCGAACAGTTGATGATAACCTCTTTTCACTCGAGGATATAAAACATCAGGTACGACATTTAAAAAAATCTCTTACGGAATCAAATCTTCAAAAATGGGCAGAGTACTCAAAACTCAATGAAGTCCATATAGAAGAGAAGAATATTCTATGTCTGCATGCCGGTAATCTGCCGCTGGTTGGATTGCAGGATTTATTGGCAGTTACACTTACCGGAGCAACTTATTTCGGAAAACTCTCCAAAAAAGACCCGTACCTGATTCCAACTCTCATTGAAAAATTAGATGAGATGAATGTTGCCGGAAACAGGAAATACTCTACATCGTTGATTGATTTTGACGGTCACCCCGCAGATTCAGTTATTTTTGCCGGGTCAGAAGATTCTGTTGCTCCGGTTGTTTCAAGTCTGGAGATTCTTGGTATTGCAGACGAATCAACACCGAGGCTGATGAGAACGGCTCATTTTTCGATCGCTTACATACAGGATCATTCTAAAAAGACAATGGAAGATCTCACAGAGGCTGTTTTCAGGTATGGTGGCACGGGCTGCAGATCAGTAGCGATTGTTGTTGCACCTTATAGTTTAAATAGTCAGAAATGTCACTTTACTGATTATGTAGAAGCTTTTTGGCTTAATAATCCACATCACCAAAAACCTTCAAATTCACTTTTTTACCGATTTGCCACCAATAAAGCTGTAGAAATTGAACAGGCGTGGCTGAATGATTTTTTGATCGAAGAGAAATTATCCGAACCTACCGATAAATTTGTATTACAGTGGATTAAAGGAGACAGAGAGACGCTTAAGGATATCGTCGAAACGTATAGAGTTGGCCTGCAAACTGTTTACACAACCGATAAAGAGAAAGAGATAGCCTTGAATAAAGAATTAAATATAGAAACAGACCAACTGTCTAAGGCACAAACTCCTGATATATGGTGGAAACCTGACGGGATAGACACGATTTTATGGCTTCAGCGTGAACTTGGCTGACCTGAATTATGCCTAAAATTTAAATCTCTTTTTCATACCTTACATTGTAAATCAACCAATTCATCAACTCAAAAACCAGAGTTAACTTTTGGCTAAAAAAAGCAGTATTGATCTCTTTAAAGAAGCCTTTCGCGAAATAAAGGGACAGAAAAATGTAAAGTCTGTCTACTACCTTTACGGTGAAGAGGATTTTTTTAAAGACATGCTGCAGGATGAGATTGAAAAGTTTGTCCCTGATGATCAGAAGGATTTTAATTTTGACCTGATTTACGGTTCTGAATCTGATCCGGCAAAAGTGTTAAGTATTGCCCGCAGCTACCCAATGATGGCCGAACGAAGGGTGGTGATTGTAAGAGATTTTATCAAACTGGGAGAAAAAATAGAGGATGGTTCTCTGAACCAATTTATCCCTTATTTAAAGCAGCCAAATCCCACTTGTGTACTCTGCCTTATAGATAAAAAATTTCCGGATAAACGAACAGGGCTCGGTAAGGAACTAAATAGCAGCAACAACGTATCACAGTATAAGTTTGAAGAAGTACCGGATTATCAGTTGCCCGACTGGATATCCGACTGGACTAAAAATATTCACAAGAGAGATATACACCCAGCTGCCGCACAACTTTTGGCCCAAATGGCCGGCCCGGATTTAAAGCTACTGTCCACTGAATTGGAAAAAGTGTGTACTTTTGTGGACACTAATGAACGGATAGAAATTGACCACATAAAAAAAATTTCCGGGTCATATCGCGATTATAACGTCGTAGAGCTAAAAAAAGCGGTGGTTAACCGAAATCTGCATCAGGCTCTTGGCATATCGGAACAGATGTTGCAACAGAATAACTACAGCGTTGGAGAAGTAATTAAGACGTTGGGGTTCTTTTACATTGTGTTTTGCAATATCTGGCAAATATGCAGGCTAACTGAAAAAGGTCTTACAAAAGATCAGGTTCAATCCGAACTGGGAATTAAAAGTAATTACATCTTTAATGCTCAGTGGCGGGAAGCCTCGCAATTCAGGCTGGCAGAGATGCCCCGGATATTTGAAGCCTTGCTCGATGCAGATCGGGCAGCAAAAGGCTTCGGCACATTGGATACCTCATCGATATTTCTCCTTCTGCTTAAGCGCATCATCGGCTAAATGTATTAGCCCGGTGTTGCGGTAAACAAGCAACTAAAAAGGGGTAATACAATGAAAGCTTCTAAAGTATCCGATTTAAGACAAATGTCAGACGAAGATGTAATGGAACAACTACAAGCAGGCGTAGTTCAGGCGTTCGACATCATCGTTCAGCGATACAAAGACAGACTTCATAACTTTTTGTATCGGTACACACATAATCACGAAGACTGCGAAGATCTGGTACAAGAAACCTTTTTGCGAGTTTACCGCAGCCGTCATTCATATGAGAGAGTTGCGAAACTCTCTACCTGGATGTACACTATTGCGCTGAACCTTGCCAAAAGCATGTACAAGAAAAAGCAGCGAATGAGCTTAATTTCTATCCATGCTGACGATTCAGATCCTGACGATCGTGAAATGCAGATTGAAGATACCGTTATTTTGCAGGACGAAGAGCTTCACCTTAAATTAAGCGTTAAGGAGCTTGAAAGAGCCCTTCAGGAACTAAATGATGATTTCCGCGAGGCGGTTATATTGCGAGATATTCAGCAATTGACTTACGAAGAAATTGCAGAAATTACCGATACAGCCATGGGCACAGTTAAATCCAGAATTAACCGTGGCCGGCAACAACTGCAGGAAATTATCGGCAGTTATGTTAACTCGGAAACAATTTAATTAAATGAGAGTATGAATTTCTGAACGCCAAACAGAAATTCATACACTTATGCTTACCAAGCCTGAAAAAAGCACAATACTAACAGATTTTATCCTCGATTACAGCGAGGACAGATTATCGACTTCTGAGCTTTCAGCTTTTAAAGAGTTGATGGAAAGTTCTAAAGTTGTAAACCGAGATGCCTGTAACAGTAAAAATATTCGTTCCGCTCTGGGTTCTCTTCCAAAAAGAAAAACCGGACCGGGTTTTGATCAAAAGATGGCTTCAAGATTTGCTTTGGAACTGGAAAAAGAAACAGCAGATTTGAATGCAAAGAGGGTAGCGGACAGATCATTAACTGCTATTTAACTCTTTCTGTCTTCTATTTCAGCTTTCAATTTTAATAGCTCATCATGCCCTGAGTCTATATTCAATCCTTTCTGAATATACTCCATTGCTTCCACATCAGCTTTTGCCTGTTTTAAAATCCATGCAATATTGTGGTAGGCGTCAACAAAATTCTCATCTCTTTTTATAGACTCCTCGTAGCACCTTGCAGCCTCAATATGCTGATTTTGTCTTATGAAGAAGTTGCCGAGATTAAAGTGTGAAAGTGCGTTCTCTCCGTTAATTCGGGTCAGATAGTGAAACAGTTCATGTGCCTTATCAAACTGACCAACCGCTTCGTAACAGTCTGCCAGGTTATTGAGGGAGGGTATATGATTTGGATTCTGGTCCAGCGCCCTCAGGTACAGATCAATGGCCATGCCGGGTTCATCATTTTCATTGTACGAGTTGGCTAAATTGAACAGAAATGCTACTTTTTTCGGGGCCAGATCAACTGCTTTTTTTAAATACTTTATTGATTCTGGAAACTCACCTAAAAGATAATATCCGATTCCTAAATCATGCAGGAGATCGGGACGATCCGGTTTATTATCTAACTCTTGTTGAATGATTGAAATCTGATTTCTGATTTCAGCTTCGTTTTTCAAAATTGATATCCTAATTGAAGTTCTGCCTTAAATGAATTTACGGTATCGGTTGAGAGAATCACCTTTATCGGACCCACAATGGTTAATGCACCTAAAGATAGTGAAGCTCCATAGTCAATGTCATTCTCATTTGGATTAATATTCCAATCGGTAAGGAATCGTCCGGCATAAAAATCTATGTTAATGAACCTGTGGTAAAAAGGCTCTGCCTGCAGCCCTACCGATGCCATCTGAATGTGTGGAGTAGAAACTTCATAACGGTCGATCCCACCAAACTGAAGGTATCCAATATCTAAGTAGTGTCTGTTTGGAGAAAACCAATAACCCCAGGGTAACTCATTCCCGTATGAGTAGCCGGCGAGTAAGCTGTTTGTCAATGAAATGTCATCCGATAATTCATAAAATCCCTGCCAGTATAATCTGGCTGATGAAAACTGTAGAGGACTAAAGATCATCGGATCGCTGTAAAAAAACTGAGCCAGTACTCTGTGTCCGCTGGATGGATATGATTTTCTGTTTAAAAAATCGAATCTGTATTTGGCGAAAAGTGCATGATACCCCTCATTTGCAGGTTCTATCTGTTCAGGATTGATTTCATTTCTGTGAAAATTAAAATCCTTTCTGATCCCCAAAGCAAACAGATGCTGTGTACTAAAATAGTTTCCAAAAGAAAGTTCACCGCGAATTTTATTGTTTTCAAACCTGGATACTCTCACTTCGTCCACGAACCAGTCTACATTCTCAGTGTGATATTGCAGTGTAGTTAAAGCTGCAAACCTGGAGCCAAGAGCCCCATAGTAGATGTAATCAGCCCCAAACATTAACTGATCGCCTAAACGTGCTTCCAGCCTGTTAATCGATCCTTCATGAAAAAGATTTTGAAACGAAGATTCAAAAAGAATTGATGCCTGTGTTTGTGACTCGTACCTCAGGCCAACTTTAAAGTTGTTGCTCTGATTCTCTTTTACGTTAATGTGGAGGTTATAGTAGTAGAGGGTATCGGGTTGAATTCGATATGTAACCTGTTCGATGTATTGTGAGCTGTAAAGACGACTAATCTTTTCATCAATCATTTCCGGGCTTAATCTGGCTCCTGTTTCAAACTGAAGCTTTCTCTTGATGAAATCATCATCAAAAAGATTGTTTCCTTCAATGATTACATCCTGAATGGGCAGGGGGGCCGGAGCATCCATTGGCTCTCTGGGAGTATACACTCGATTTTGTTTCTGAGCAACCCTTCTAAACTCCTCCGCGTACTGTTCGCCGGCATCTAAACCAATTTGGAGGAAAGTTTCCATCAAGTCGAATGAAGCGATGGAATATTTGTCAATATCCGGCATTGTGATAACGATATCAGCTTTCTCTTTCTCTTCTTTAACACGTTCGTTAATTCTATACTGAACAGACTGATTCATGATTTCGGTGAGCGTTTTTAAACTATCACCGGGCTGAAGTGGTGTAGTAACATCAACAGCAATCGTAAAATCAGCTCCCATATCGATTGCATCCTGTACCGGAAGGTTACGAGCAAGTCCTCCATCAACATAGTATTTGCCATCAATCTTGTGAGGTGCCATGGCTGATGGAATAGATATACTGGCACGGATGGCATCCGGTAAATATCCCGATCGAAAAACAACGGCCTCGCCGGTTTCAATATCGGTGGCAATGGTAGCAAAAGGGATCGGGAAGTTGTCAAAATCTTCAGTACCGTGAGCTGACCATACCAGACGGGACAAATAGGAATAAATATTTTGTCCCGTAATTATTCCGGAAGGTAGAGATAAACCGCTATCGCTGATAGGTACAGACAGTATTGTTCGTTCATCAAAACCTTTCTCATAATTAGATATATATCTGCGGTTAGGACTTTCCGTAAAAAGCTCCATAAAGTTACTGGTTCTGCTGAGTTCTATGAGCTGATCAGCAGAATATCCAATAGCGTAGAGCCCGCCAACTAAACTTCCCATACTTGTACCGGTGATATAGTCTATTTGCACACCGGCGTCCTCTAATGCTTTTAAAATACCAATATGGGCAATACCCCTCGCACCGCCCCCGCTTAAAACCAGACCCACTTTAAGTGAGTCAGTCCCTACAGTATGTAACGTTGAGCTTTTATTTTCTGATTGTACCTGGGAGGGTAGGGATAACAGAAAAATTAAGGTGAGTAAATAGATAGATTTATGTAGCATAATGTTTAACCTGAAAATGACCTCTTGTTCTCATTCAGGCAATACGAAAAAGAATCAATTATGTTTTAAAAGCTTCCGAAATTGCTCGTTCAAGATTTTCTGGTGTGATAGGTTTTGAGATAAACGCTTCATGATTAGTTTCAGAAGCGCGGGTTTTTGTAATATCGTCGGTATTACCGGTTATATAGATTACTTTTACATCCGATTTTTTTCGAATCTCTTTCATGGCGTCAATACCATCCAGTTCGTCCCCAAGTTTAATGTCCATGATAATCAGATCAACACCCTTAAGCTTCAATGCTGAATCAACAGCTGCCGCTCCTTCAGATACCGTGGCGAGTACGGTATGGCCAAGTTTATTGATAAAACGCTCCATAATGACCTGTTGCACTCCATCATCTTCAACCAACAGTATTTTTTTATTGTCTTTTTCCAAAGCTCTACTATTTTAAGTTTCTGTTATTTATGGGTAATGTAAAGAATCTAACAATCGTATTCGGTAAAAATTTACAGCACTATATTATGCATGTGTTATCTAAAAAGTAAAACCTTCTTTAGATAAAATTGTTTTTACTTTGTCTGTATGAGATCCCTGTACAATAATTGTTTTCCCTTCCACATGTCCGCCGGCTCCACAGCTGCTTTTTAATTTCTTTGCCAGTTTCTCAATATGTTGGGGGTTATGATTTACTCCCGATATTACCGTAATAGGATTACCGGTTTTGGGATTTCTTTTCTCTTTTATATCAACTTTCACTGTAACTCCTCTAATTGCTTAAATTGGGTATATTTAACGGCGAAGGCACCAAGCCAGGCAGCCGGTATGTAAATGACAATGGAAAGTAACCAAAACCATAGCGGGTAATCAACTGCTATAAGATTGTAGATATCTAAACCTAACAGTACTGTTCCAACCCATCCGGCCATCATTACAGTAACAGTAGGGTGGGTTAGCTTTGCAATTGCACCACCCACAAAACTTCCGGTTAAATTGCTAAATAAAATACCAATTAAAAAAACAGGATTGTCATTAATGAAGTCATTATATACCGATGGACTAAAATCCACAATAGTTTCGTCAATCGGATACAGTGCAATATTGATAAACTGCATGATGTGAATAATTAAGATAGATATAATTAGCCCCAGACCAATTGCGGCAATTTTCCAGATATGATTTTTTAACGGAATGTTTAAATCCAAAACGTGTTTATGTTTATTGAACAGCAAAGAACTGTTTAAGTGAAAAAAATAATTAGTTACCTTTAAGAAAGGTAAGGATTTATAAAAATTTAAGGAGAAGGATTTGCAGACAGTAAAAATGGACATATTGGGCCTTTCCACCAGCCCCAGCAGCGGCGGTGCGTACGCTCTGATTCTATCAGAATCTGAAGGCAACAGAAGACTCCCAATAATTATTGGCACGTTCGAAGCACAGGCTATCGCACTTGAACTTGAGAGTATAAAACCTCCAAGACCTATGACGCATGACCTACTGAAAAGTATTGTTGAGAGTTTTGACTCTAAAGTGGAAAAAGTAGTCATAAACGATCTCAGCGAAGGAACGTTTTTTGCTCAGATTCACTGTGTAGGAGACGATATAGAAGCTTTCGACATCGACGCCCGCCCAAGTGATGCAATTGCATTGGCCATTCGTTTTGGTGCCTCAATTTATGTTAATACAACTGTTTTGGATGAGGCCGGCATTGAAACGGAGAAAACAACAGGTGAAACCACTCCAAAAGGAAAGGATAAATCCAAAAAGAGTGCAGAAGAGGCCGGTAAAAAGGAGATGACTAAAATGGAAGAGCTGGAAATGGAACTGCAAACAGCTATAGAAACTGAGAATTATGAGAAGGCGGCTAAGATCAGGGATCAAATTCAAAAACTGAAAGGCTGAAGTGAAAATAAAATCTCATCCGTTTTCTGAATTACCATTTTCAAATCTTTTTAGAGACTACACAGAACAGAAAAGTGAGATATTAAACTTTTTTGATGTACATCCGTTTTCACATGAAGATTTAAAAAAAAGAGCTAAAGAATTTACTTTCTCAACAGACCGAGATAAAGTTGCCGATCTTCTTAAGGTGTTTAATTCTAAGTTTTCACCCTCTGAAAAAACGTTATCGAATATTGATAAACTACGTGATCCCTCAACATTAGCGGTTGTTACGGGGCAACAGATGGTGTTATATGGAGGTCCGCTATTTACCGTATTTAAAACTCTTACTGCAATTCAATTAGCAGAGCAGTATGAAAGTGAATTGGGTAAACCTGTAGTTCCTGTTTTTTGGCTGGCTGATGAAGATCATGATATAGAGGAGATATCCGGGATCAATCTGTTCAGCAGAGATGATGTTAAAAAATGTTCAGTTTCATTTAATCAGCCGGGTAAAAGAGTAAGTGAATATACTTTGGATGAAGTAATTCAAGAGTTAGAAACCTGTGTGAAAGAGGGGATTATCGAAACAGATTTCAGCCAAGATCTTTGGAATATTCTCGAAAGCAGCTACAGTAAAAATCATTCAGTTGATCAGGCTTTCGGTCTTATGCTGCAAAAATTATTCGGCAGATATGGTCTTATTCTCACCGGAAGCAACGATATATCAATCAAAAATTTAACGAAGAGCACGCTCACTCAAAGCGTTGCCAAAGCAGATGATATTTTTGACAGGCTAAAAGAAAATACCAAAAAGCTTGAAAAAGCCGGCTATAAGGGGCAGGTTTATCTCAATAACAGTAATCTCTTCTATATAGACGATCGCGGCTTTAGAGTTAAAGTTGAGTACGATGGTGACGTCTGGTTTATTGATAACAGCGATAAACGCTGGAACTCAAATGAACTGATTAATGAAATCGATAAGAGTCCAAATCGATTTTCTCCGAATGTATTTTTGAGACCTGTTCTGCAAGATAAACTTTTACCTACATTGAGTTACGTGGCCGGCCCCGGAGAGATAGCCTATTATGCTCAAATGAATGGCGTTTATGACTATTTTGACCAGTCAATGCCACAGATTATGCCAAGATTCAGCGGCACGTTTATCGAAAGCAGCGTTGACCGTATCTTCCAAAAACTTCCTTTTAGCCCGGCCGATTATAATAAACGAATTGAAGATTTGGAATCGGATTACATCGACCAGACTGATCAGCCTGACCTTGAAAAAATATTCGGTGACTGGAAACAGCGTATTGATGCACTGACGGTAGAAAAGAAGAGTGTAATAGGAGAGATAGATCCCACTCTGAAAAATACTGCCGGGAAAGCAAGTTCGACCTACTTTTCAGAACTTGATAAACTGAAGGGGAAGTTATACAAATCTCTCAAGCAGCAGGAAAAAACTCAAATGGAGAGAATTTATAAAATTCAGACCAACCTCTATCCAAACGGCAATCTTCAGGAGCGTGAAATTGCGTTTATTTACTACCTGAATAAATATGGTACGGATCTATTTGATGAACTGCTTATATCACTGGAGAATCATAAATCGGATACACATAAACTGATCTATTTATGAGTTCTGATAACATTCAGGAATTAAAAAGTAATGCCAGGAAAAATTTTTTGAAGCGTAGGATAAATCTCCCTGAAAATGAGATCACTTCATCAAACAGTTCTATTTTAAAGAGAGTAACTAACCTTAAGGAGTTTGAAGAGGCCAATACGATTCACGTCTACGCCTCGATGAATAAACGTAATGAAGTGGATACTTTTTCAATCATTGATTATGCACTAAAAAATGGTAAAAAGGTAATAGTGCCTGTAATGAGAGAGAACGGTAAATTGAATCATTGTGAAATAGATTCAACAGATTCACTAGAGCCAAATAGCTGGGGGGTTCCTGAACCTGTTAATCAAAAAACGCTTGAACATGTAAAACCGGATATAATTTTTGTACCCATGGTGGCCGGCGACCTTCAGAAAAATCGGCTGGGTTACGGAAAAGGTTATTATGATCGATTTTTATCTTCTGTTAATGGCCTGAAAGCTGGCTTGTTATTTGAAGAGCAGATCTCGAAAAAGATACTACCTACAGATTCATATGATGTAACACTGGATATTTTGATTACTGAAAAAAGAGTCTTGAGATGATTACATTTAAGCTATCTGATTAGCTAAAGTGCAACAACTGTAAGTTGCTCCCGTATTATGGGAAAAATGGACTTTAAAATTGAGCGTTATGAGTACAAAAACATCCCCGATCGATTCGTCAGTAACAGTATCAGACCGTGAACTTCAATCTACTCTTCAGGAGTTTCTGGAAGAGAATGAAAAAAAACCAACGCCCAGTATTTGGAATATCCGAACCATTACCGGTCTCTCAATGGTTTTTATTGCTTTTTCTTATATAGGGCATAGTGTTGCAACAGAAGTTTTAGGTTTGGGATCTTTGCCATTTATCGGAGGGCTCATACAGTTCATGCCGTACATTGGCGGCGCTCTTCTTGCGGTTACTCTACTTACTATGTTTAAAAAGTCGGGTGATAAAAAGAAAAAGGATGAGGCCATAGAAGAGGAACAAGTTAAGGAGACATACGACAAACTGGATCAGTTCCTCTATAGCGAGAAGGAGAAAACATTCAAAAAGAGAAAAACCGGCTCATCGAAGAAAGATTTGTACAATTACAGCAGTACGAATAAACTGATGAAATCAAGAACAGATTCCAAAATTTCAGGGGTTTGTGGAGGACTTGCTAAGTATCTTGGAATGAACTCGACGGTTGTTCGTATTCTGTTCCTGGTTGCATTTTTTATGAGTTCAGGTACTGCAATTCTTGCTTATATTGCGATGGCTATTGTTATGCCAAAAGAACCCATCAGTTTGATGGATGATTTCAACTAAAAGCTGAATTTATATTGTGCTCATATCATTTGAAGGAATTGACGGTTGCGGAAAGTCAACTCAAATTGAACTGCTAAAAGCTTATTTTAAAAAGAATAACATCTCTTTTTCGGTTTTCAGAGAGCCGGGCGGTACAGAAATTTCAGAAAAGATCAGAAATTTATTACTGCACGAAACCGATGATATGGATCCGGTTACAGAGTTACTTCTTTTTTCTGCAGCCAGGTCGCAGCTTGTAACAGAAGAGATCAAACCAAGAATAAAAAAGGGAGAAATTGTGGTATTGGATCGTTTTTTCGATTCAACAACCGCTTACCAGGGATACGGGCGTGGTTCAGCTGAACTTACTCAAATAGAAATATTAAACCAGTTAGCTACACATCAAACTGAACCTGACGTTACCTTTTATTTACGTATTGATCCTAAAGAAGCTGCTAAAAGAACAAAAACTGCTGAAAAGGACAGGATGGAGAAAGCCGGCGAAAGGTTTTTTAAAAAAGTGCGTGAAGGGTATGATAAACTATCCCGCCTTGATCGCTATGAAGTATTAGATGCCACAGAGAGCCCTGATGAAATTCATCATAAAATCATTCAACGACTTTCCAAAGAGCTTGGTTAAATTCTAAGCTTTGGCTTTAGCCAGTAGAACAGGGAAGGGAGAACGAACAGATCGGCAAGAAGAGCTCCAAATATAGTTGTACAAACTAATATTCCCATCATTGCAGTGGATGTAAATGCACTGGTGATGAGCGTACCAAACCCTGCTATCAGTATTAAACTGGTTACAATAATGGCTCTTCCGGTACGAACCGTTGTTGCAGTTAATGATGGCAACATGGCCTGCCTTTTCAGGTATTCGATACGGAATCTGGCCAGAAAGTGAATGGAATCATCTACAGCAATTCCCAGTGCGATGGTGAAGATAACGGCTGTCGACGGTTTGATATCCACACCGGCAAAACCCATTACACCACCTACAATAATCAGCGGTATGAGATTAGGCACCAACGCAATCAAAGCCATCTTAAAGCTCTTAAATAGCATTGCCATGATTAACGTAATAGCAAGTACAGCAAGCATGATGCTCCATGCCAGGGAGTAGACAATCTTATCAGTAAGATCCGCGCTTAATATTGTAGTGCCAGTAACAATGACTTCTTCGTCAGGAAATAGTCTTTCCATTTCACTTCTGAACTCATCCCGTATCTGATTGATTCGCTTCGATCCCGCATCTTCAGTTTGTGCGGTTATACGTAGTTTACTGTAATCGAAATCAACCAGATTGTAGAGCTCATCCGCCTCATTAATTTCCATAAGCAGCGTGTACTGGGCAATTGCCTGGTCCGTATCCGGAAGTTGAAGGTCAAGTACCTCCGATCTTTTTGATTCAGAGAGCACACGGTGAACTTCTTTCATTAAAGTATGTAATCCAACCACACGATGAATTTCCGGATATTCGAGAAGTTTCTCTTCAAACTGAGATACTCTTTTTAATAAATCGGCCGAGAGTGCACCATCCGGTTCACCGGTATTAATAAGAAATTCCATCGGAAATTGCGGAGCTATTTCATCAGAAAAAAACCTGCTGTCCTGCATCAGTTCTGTATCTTCTCCTACGTCGTCAAATACTTTTCCATTCACATCGATTTTGGTTATACCAATCGAAAATATAATGGTCACTAAAAGGCCAAATAGAACCATTTTCCTATAGTTAAGCCTGTTCAGTCCTGAAACCTTATGTAACCATTTTTGCAACAGCGGATAGAATGAACCTGACTTTTCATCAAAGATTCGTTTGCTCTTAAGCCGCGATAATATGACCGGCAAAAAGAAGATGGTTATCACATAAGCCAGTAAAACACCAATTGCCGTATAGATACCAAATCTGCGCATCGGCATAACGGTACTGGTTAAAAGCGTCGCAAAACCTATGGCCGTTGTAAGACTAGTAAGAAACGTTGCACTCCCAAGAGTTTTTAACATCTCTATGATAGAGTTGTGTTTAGTTAATCCCGACTCCCTTGCATCATCATATTTCGAAATCATATGAATAGCATCCGCCACGCCCACACATAGCAGAATAGGGGCAATGGTGCTGCTCATAATCTCCAGGTATCCGCCGGTGAGCTGAATAATGGCAACTGTTAAAAGAAGCGTGGACCACACAATGACCATTGGAAACAGTACTCCCCATATCGTACGATAGATATACCAAAGCAGAAGAATGATTAAAACAGACGAAATGGCGATGTACATCACAATTTCCCAGTTTAACAAATTCACATACTGATTACGAAAATAGGGGATGCCCGAAGTGTGGAACTCATAATCAGACCTGTATTCTTCCAGGACATTATTTATTGAATCAATAATGTAGTTTCTGTTAAAAAAGGTATTTTCATCCTCATTAATTCTGAGCACAATAGCCGTTGCTGTACCGGAACGGTTGATTAGTGAACCGTTTATAAATGGATCGAGTGTAATGTTCTCTTTAACTGATAAAAGCTGATCGTCTGTACTGTTTTCGAGATCGAAATAGGGATCAAACGATAGCTGCCCATTTATACTTTTTATCTCCTGTGTATCTAATATGGAAATAACATCTTCCAGATAGTTTATCTCCTTAAACCGTTCAGTGATTGACTTGAGATCCTGCAGAACTGAATGAGTGAACAAGGAGTCTGTTTTAAAACCAATTATAATGCTGTTGTCATCTCTGCCAAACTCTTCTTCAAGTCGTTCATAATCAGCTATTACCGGATCATCGTCAGGATAGAACCCTTCCAGGTTGAAATCTGTACGTATGTTTGAAGCCGGAAAAATGGATATAAAAAGAATGACCGTCAGACCAAAAAGTACCGACTTAGGATGGGCTAATATGAATTCTCCGAACTGCTTCAAAAAATTTCTGCTTTGTAAAGATTGATGAATGTTTTAAATACTGATCCTGAAACCGAATATGTAGGTCTTAAATTCCTGTAAATTAGAAATAGACAGATATTCTTGAGAAAATGAAGCTGTTCTCCCTGAATTGATTAAAGGTGAAATGACCGTAAAAAGGAGTAATCGGTTCGCCGCCGAAAAGATTTGTGCCCAAAGCAATTTCAAAGCCGTCATCAATCTCATACACACCCTGTAGCTGAAACCAAAAATCTTCTGCATAAAAATTATATCGGCCTGTAGATGAAATTTGTAGCCGATCTCTTAGAAATGCCCGGTTTGCCAGTAAGGTTACGTATGGAAATAATTGCTGGGGCAGAATTCTGTCTTCGTAATTGAAGATCGTTTCCAGGTAAAATTGAAGGCTGATCAGCGTATTCCATTGATCTGTTTCTATTCCGGCCATAGAGTGCAGCCACGGTTTTTTTAGGAGATATCCGTCGTCCCGCACTTCAAATTCCTGCAGTACCTGAAGTGCAGTTGGCAGATCTTCCAGAGCTTGTTCCAACCTGTTAACTGATACCGGTAAAAAAGTAAAGAGTCGTTCATATACAAAAAGCTGTTCAGTTTGAACTTTCCATCGGTCACCGATAATCCACTCAAGTGAAAATCCACCCATGGGGGATGCGTGATAACTCTCATACAGGTCTACCGAAGGAGGGTTTGGAAAATTAAAAGGATTAATATTAAGTGCGTAGGCAGGCATAGGGTGTGCCCAGTACATCAACATAATATCTAAATCCAGAGAGGAGGGGGAGCGCAATCCATATCGTGCTGCCAGCTGAACATCTGATAACTGAAACCCGTCTTCTTGTCTCACATAGTTAAACGGAATTGGTGTCGGAATTTCCTGTACAGGAAACCATCTCGATCCCGGTTTAGGTAGTCTGTCCGGTTCAAAAACAGGATTAAAAATTAGTTGAAGGGAATTTGAGCCATAGTAGCGCTGGTAATTTATCGCAGTTAATCCAAGTCTTAGATCAGCCGGGTCTTGTGTTAAAAACTCCCTTAAGTCAACAGGTGATAATATATCGGTAACAAATCCACCGGTAGCGCGCCCCCAGCTTATGATCTGCCGGCCAATTCTAATGTCACTGTTAGTGTAATACTTATCGAAATAGGCTTCCCGCAGTATAATTTCAATGTCTTCATCTCTTCTGGCATACTGGTGAAGAATATCGGTCTCTACAAAAATATTACCTGCCGAAATTGAGGAGTTGAGCTGAAGTCTCAATCGGTTTCTGCCTGCTACAAACTCATGGTCGCCTGTAGTTTGTACAGCACTATAATTTTGCAGGAGTCCGTTGATGTTGGATTGTGCCTGAACAGGAGAAATCAGTCCATTGATAAGCAGTACAGATAGAAAGGGCAGGGCAAAGAGGTGAATATAGTAGAAACAAAACTTATTTATATAATATTTTTCTAAAATCAATTGAAGCTTAATCAAAATATGCGTAAATTTATTGCATTGTGGATGTCTTCTATAACGTCCCGAAAGTCACCAATTCTGAATTATAACTTTTCATTTCTGAAGCTTAATCATACCTATGGCGCACGAAAGAATCGAAGTAGACTTACCTTTAGCCAAAGTTTACGAATTGCTATCCAATCCCGTTCATTTTACAAATTTTCTGGAACGAATCGACAAAGTAGAAAAAATCAACTCCCAGACGTTTGAGTATACAACCAAGATTGGGAACGAGGAGTTTCAATGGACTACTAATATTATTGACAATCTGAGAAATACCCGATTTGCTTGGATTACTATTAATGGAAATTTGAATCAAACAGGTACTATTCGTTTTACTCCACTTAACAATGGAGAAAGAACTAGAGTAGATGTTTCTTTGGATTACAGAACATTTTTCGGCGAAGCTGAAGAAGATCTTGCTAATTTCATTGAGGGACTTCCCGCTCAGCTGAAAAAAGATCTTGATAAGTTTAAAGAACTTGCTGAATCAGGCACGTTTAACGACGAAGCTGAAGAAGAGACTAAAGAGGTAACGGCTTAAATCGTTACTATTTTATAAAAGATATATAAAATTGCGCCTTAACTTCTGTTGAGGCGCTTTTTTTTTGCCATAATTATAGGAAGGTTCCATGAGCTTATCTTTCAGTGAATTTAAAAATTCAAAAAAAACTGTAAACCCTCACTTTTTTGTGATTGGTTACCCAATTGGTCACTCCTTGTCACCTGTAATGCACCAGGCCGCACTGGACTATCACGGTATTAATGCCCAATATCACGCAATTCAGCTTCATCAATATGAAATTTCTGATTTCATAAGCTGGATGAACCGGGATGAGTTTTTAGGTTGTAACATCACCATACCGTATAAGAGTGAATTTATGAATGCAGTGGATCAGATTGATGAAATCGCAAGACATGCCGGGGTGATCAACACCATTGCAAAGTCGGATTTTCAGCTCTTTGGGCACAATACAGATGTTTACGGATTTTTATCACCGCTCAGACCTTATGCTAATGATCTTGAAGGAGAGAGGGCTATCGTTTTTGGTACAGGCGGTGCATCAAAAGCGGTACTGATCGGATTAGAGGAACTTGGACTTGAGGAAGTTGTTTTTGTATCCAGGTCACCGGAACAAAATTCTGTCGCTTCCGATTATCTTTGGACAACTACAGTAGATTATGGACGGTGGCAAGCCTATGCGAATGAGGCAACGCTAATTGTTAACACTACACCATTGGGTATGGAACCCAATCGTGATGCTTCGCCGGTTAATAAGACGGATAATGATCTGTTAAGAGGAAAAATCTGTTATGACCTGATTTACAATCCGCTTCGTACCCATTTTTTAAAACAAGCCGAAGAAGCAGCAGCAACAACCATCAACGGTCTGGAAATGTTGATGATGCAGGGAAACCGATCATTTGAAATATGGACTGGAAAATCTTTTCCATTTGATGAAATTAAAGCATTGCTCATCAAAAACTTAAAAGAGTAATATGAAACTTTTCTACTCAAAGATATTTCAAAATCAAAATCGTATATCGGTTCTTTTTTCAGAGTCGAACCGTGAAATAGTGAATCGTAACGGAGCTGTTTCCGGCTTGAACCTTGGTTACAACACCAATGCCAGACGCGAGGAAGTAGATCAGAATTTTAAGTTCCTGTTTGATGAAATTGGATGGGATCTGAACCGGCTTGCAATCGCGAATCAGGTGCATCAAACGAATATTGTAACTGTCACCGAATCAGGTACCTACAACGATACCGATGGCTTTGTTTCTAACCAACCGGGTACAATTTTAGGAATACGAGTTGCCGACTGTGCCGCTGTACTGGCCGGAGACCCTAAAAATGGTGTTATAGGAGCGTTTCACGCCGGGTGGAAAGGAGCGGCCGGAAATATCATTCCGAAGGGCATTCATAAAATGATCGAACTGGGTTCCAGTCCTGATGAGATTAAAGTGTATATCAGTCCATGCATCTTGCAGAAAAACTTCGAGGTGGGAGAGGAGGTTGCCATACTATTTCCGGATTCTTTTGTAGACCGCGTTTCTTACAATAAACCTCACGTTGATCTACAGGGATTTATTATCCATCAATTGAAAGAGAACGGAATAAAAAGCAATCACATTCAGGCAGCCGAATTATGCACCATTGAAGACAAACGATTTTATTCCTATCGAAGAGAACGGGAAAAGGCCGGACGTATGTTGGGACTTATCAAATTAAACAATCTGTAAAAATCCATTTCAATTGCGTATCAGTTATTCACCGGGGTATGTAGCCCCACTGCCGGATAATCATGTCTTCCCGATGAAAAAATTTTCGGGTCTTTACGACTATCTCATTAATAACGGCATCTTCAATGAGTCAGCCATTTTTGAGCCGTCTATGGTTGATTTTGCCAATCTCTATACGGTGCACACTCAGCGTTACGGACACGGAGTATGGACCGGAGACCTATCCAAAAAGGAGATTCGCAAAATGGGACTTCCGTGGTCGAAAGGATTAGCCAGACGTTCGCGACTGGCCGTTCAGGGTACGATCAATACCGGTTTGATGGCACTTCAGGATGGAATTGCAGGGAATCTGGCCGGAGGTACGCACCACGCGATGCCTGATCACGGTGAAGGGTTTTGTGTTTATAATGATGTTGCCGTTGCCATAAAAGTGTTGCGTCAGTCAAAATGGGTAAACAAGGTTATGATTATTGATGTGGACGTACACCAGGGTAATGGAAATGCTGCGATTTTTGAAGATGAACCAAATGTTTACACATTTTCGATTCACGGTGAGAAAAACTATCCGTTCGTAAAACCGCCTTCAACACTGGATGTGGGCTTACCGGACCAGACAAGAGACAGGCAGTACATTCAAACCCTAACCGACTCATTGGATAGAGTTTTTAACGAATTCACTCCAGACCTGGTATTTTATCTTGCGGGTATCGATCCTCTTGAGGAGGATCATTTTGGACGGCTCTCTTTAACCATGAAAGGTTTAGAAGAGAGGGAACGACTGGTCATTGAAACGGTAACCCAAAAAGAGATCCCCATGGCGCTACTACTTTCCGGCGGTTATGCACCAACTCTTCAAAAAACAGTTGAGGCTCATGCACTTATGTATAAAGCCGCTAAAGAAATTTCCGCACCGTACTTTCAGTAAACTTTCTCTATTTTTAGAACTTTCACTAAACAAACGGGCATTTTATTGCAGCAAAAAAATCTGGCAATTTTAGGATCCACGGGGTCAATTGGCACACAGGCGTTAGAAATTGTAGAGTCGCGGCCTGACCTTTTCAAAACAACGGTCTTAACCGCTAATCGCAGTTATAAAAAGCTCGCTGATCAGGTCAATCGTCTCAAGCCTGATACCGTGGTTCTCTGCGATATACAATACAAGAGTGATTTTTTGAACCAACTCTCACATCAGCCCAAAAACATTCTGTTTGGTAGTGAATCTTTAGAACACGTTACGCAGAACATGGAATATGATGTTTTGCTGAACAGCCTGGTCGGTTTTGCCGGGTTTATGTCTACCTACAGAGCACTGCAGGCAGGTAAAACTGTTGCTTTGGCAAATAAGGAGTCACTTGTTGTTGGCGGTGAACTGCTGACCCGTTTGGATGCATTTAAACAGGGAAAGCTGATCCCGGTAGATTCAGAGCACTCTGCGATGCTGCAATCCATTGTGGGAGAAAGCAGAGACGTCATTAGGAAAATAATTATTACGGCAAGTGGCGGACCTTTTCGGGACTATAGTCCTGAGCAGTTAAATAATGTAACGGTTGAAGATGCTCTAAACCACCCAAACTGGGATATGGGAGCTAAAATAACGGTTGATTCGGCCACGATGATGAATAAGGGGCTCGAAATTATTGAGGCTAAATGGTTTTTCGACCTTCCAATCGACCGGATTATTCCGGTTATTCATCCTCAGAGTATTATTCACTCCATCGTAGAATTTATTGACGGCTCATCAAAAGCCCAGCTAGGGCCTCCGGATATGAAAGTTCCGATTCTCTATGCGCTCACCTATCCCGAACGAATTGATTACCCGAATCAAACGTTAGATTACAGTGAGACCTTTAGTATGGATTTTAATCCTGTTGAATATGACCGGTTTCCATGCATTGAGCTGGCGATGGAGGCGGCCAAGCAGGAGGGGTTGGCTCCGGCAATTCTGAATGCAGCAAATGAAGTTGCAGTGGAACGGTTTTTGAACGGTGAAATTCGTTATATTGACATCCCAAAAATTATTGAACAATCGTTAATTAAATTAGAACACAACAAGCTTCTGACTCCCGAAACGTTGTTAGAAATTGACAAAGAAACTCGCGAATTCGCAAACGCACTATTACGATAGATATACATGGATTGGATTTTAAGTTTTTCGAATACCATTCTCATTTTTATAGCGGCTATATTCATTCTGGTTACCATTCATGAGCTGGGGCATTTCCTTGCAGCAAAACTGTTTGGAATGAGAGTCAATAAATTTTCTATTGGCTTTCCACCAAAAATATTTGGCTTTAAAAAAGGAGATACCGAATACGTTCTCGGCGCTACACCGCTTGGAGGTTATGTAAGTATAGCCGGCATGATCGATGAGTCGATGGAGACTGAGTTTGTTGACGAGGAAATCAAACCGGACGAATTTAGGGCAAAACCGGTCTGGCAGCGAATGATCGTTATTACAGCCGGAGTCATTTTTAACGTTATACTGGCAGTGGCAATTTATGCAGGTATCGCTCTCCATTACGGCGAGACGGTAATACCAATAGATTCTATGAATGGTGCCTACGTAAGTGAAACTTCTGTTGCGTATCAAATTGGCATGCAGACCGGAGACAGACTTATTGGGGTAAACAATAAGGAAGTTCAGCATTTCAGACAGTTACTCAATCCATCTGAGTTAACCGGTAGGGATCTCACATTTTTAGTTGAACGAAACGGAGAAAGAGTTACTCTCTCTACACCACCCAATTTCCTGGATTTAGTGAGCAGAGATGGATTTATTTCACAAGAGCACTATTTGCCAAGTTCGTTCTCTGCAGTGCAGGAAGGTAGCCCGGCAGATCAGGCCGGATTGGAGGGTGGAGACCAAATTGTTGCCGTGGACGGTGAACCTGTAAGTTATTGGGTTCAACTGGTAGAAAAAATTCAAGCAGCGGATTCTGCTCTTACTTTGGATGTTGATAGAAATGGCGAACGGTTTCAGGTATCTCTTTCACCTGATCCGGAATCCGGTCAAATCGGTATTGCCTCTCCAAGTTTTGAAAATTCTTTCAGGGTTGAACAGCTTAATTACAACCTTGCCCAATCTTTGGGAATGGGATTAGAACGCTCCAACGATGCACTTTTTGGTATTGTGCAGGGAATTGGAAAAATGTTTTCCGGTGATATCTCTGTTCGCGAAAATTTAGGTGGCCCTGTTGCCATTGCTAACGTTACCCGTGAAGCTACAGACAGAGGTGGCTGGCTCGGATTCTGGAATATCACCGCTTTCTTAAGTATTACCCTGGCCATCATGAATATGTTACCCATTCCGGCACTGGATGGTGGACACTTTATGTTCCTGGTTTACGAAGGAATCACTCGCCGCGAACCTTCCCCTAAAGTCCGAATGGGACTACAACAACTTGGTTTTATACTACTTATCGGACTATTCATTCTCGTAACCTTTAATGATATTTTACGCACATTCGGAGGCTAATAAATAATGCTTGCAAAGGAAGGTTTTCCAACAATTACTGTTGTTTTTGGGTTTAGTTTACTTGTCATATTTGCTCTCTCATACGCACCTGCCTGGCTTGGATATATTGTATATCCAATTTTGGCGCTACTCTGTGGATTGGTACTCTATTTTTTCAGAGATCCGGACAGAGTTACCCCCGATGATAACTCATTAATCATATCTCCGGCAGACGGTAAAATAGTACTCATTCAAAAGGTAATGGAAGATGAGTATGTTGGGAAGGAGTTGACTCAGGTGAGTATTTTTCTGTCACCGCTCAATGTACACGTTAACAGAAATCCAATATCAGGGAAACTGGAATATTTAAAGTACTATCCCGGTAAATATTTAATGGCCTGGGAAGATCATGCATCAGAAATGAATGAGAGGGCTCATTTTGGTGTAATGCACCCGTCCGGAATGAAAATGATGTTTAAACAGATTACCGGATTTTTAGCCCGTCGTATTGTCTACAATATTGAAGAAGGGGATCAGCTAAAAGCCGGCGATAGGTTTGGTATCATGAAATTCGGCTCCAGAATGGATCTTCTGCTTCCTGAAAATGTTACGATAAACGTAGAAATAGGTGATAAAACAGTAGCTGGTGAGTCCATCATTGGTAAAATCAATTAACAATGAAATATCCAATACAAAAGCTACGGTTCAAAAAGGATAGAAAGCGGAAAAAGAGAAAACTTAAACCAATTCCCAGAATTGTTGTCCCCAGCTTTTTTACTCTGATGAACCTTTTTTGCGGATTTCTCTCAATCATTTTGGTTGCAGATGGAAATCTTGTTGCAGGAGCATGGCTTATTGTACTTGCCGGTTTATTTGATGCACTTGATGGGTTTATGGCTAGACTCGCCAACGCTACAAGCGAATTCGGAATGGAGCTCGATTCCATCAGTGATGTGGTTTCATTTGGTGTAGCTCCGGGATTCCTGATTTACACGTTTGCACTAAACGAACTCGCAATTATCGGAATTCTGCTCAGTGCACTCCCACCATTATGCGGAGCTATTCGATTGGCACGATACAATGTAGAAACTAAATATGCTGAATCAGATTACTTCAGAGGCCTACCAATTCCTGCACAGGCTGTAATGTTTGCCGGTTTTTACCTGACATTCAATAACAAACTCTTTCTGTTTGACGGCTTTGAACAGGGTGTAATTGGAGTTCTGATTCCGGTAGTTATTCTTCTCTCTTTTCTGATGGTCAGTACTATTCCGTTTGACAAAATTCCTCGGTTTGACCGGGAGTCTGTTAAAAAATACAAAGGAAGGCTAATCCTGTTGGCAGCTTATCTGGTTACTATTTTAATCCTCCAGGATATCGGGCTAATTATTGTATTTTCATTCTTTATTCTGAAAGGATTATTTATTGGTCTATATATTTTCTGGAAACAGGCATTTACTGACGATCCGGACCCGCTGGACAACGGAATCAATTTTTAGAAGGATTACATACTTTTTTCAATTTCCCGGTTTACAAATTTTTCGATTTTAATAGCATTTTCCTCAGTTAGCGGGATTACTCTCCCAAAAAGCTGAGCCATATAGAGCCAATCATCCGACTTTCCTTTTTTAAACCGTACGCATCGATCTTTCTTAGCGAAATCGTTGTAAAGTGATTTATTTGGCATTTGATCGACTTTCAATTCTTTGATCTTTTGAAGTCGAAAATCCTCTTCATATACCAGCCGATCTCTTACATAGTAGCTTAAAAATAGCGTTCCATCTTCTGAAGTGAATTCGATCACAACTTTTCCATCTTTTACTTTGAACAAACTCAGAACCATCAAAGCAAAAAATGAGAAAGAGATTAACCGTAAATAACCCTCAAGCAGCACCGCATCAACCATTAGGTAGTAAGCAAATAAAATGATTGCGGCCAAACCACTTACAGCGGCGATAATTGGCCAAAAACGGGAATATTTCTCTTCAATTTTTAAAGTTTGGCTCATGACAAAATTCGCTTTTGGATGATTTCACCGTCTGTAGTGTGATAGCAATCAAATAAATTAACAGTTAAGCATGAATGAATAGGCAAAATATTTATAAAATTTTCTTCATCAGTTAGGGCTGAATCAAAACCACTCAACGTTCCGTGTTCCTGTGAGAGAGCTGTTAACGTTACACCTTTAATGGGGGAAATTTTATTATCTTTAAATTTAAACGCCTGCCCATAAGTTTTAGATCCGTCATGTTCGATATAATCTTTTGAAAAGTGAACTGCACCTCCATGTACAATCGCTTTATTATCACGAATTGCTTGGCTTACCGGTACCTTAACGTATACCGCAACATCATCAGGACTACAACTTCCAATTTGAACCTGCATCCAATCATAAAATACCAGGTTGCCCGGAGTGATCTCATCAATTCCTTCAAAGTCATCTAAAACTGATGCAGATGGTGTATCGCCCAGGGAAGTTTTAGCAGAAGGGTATAGCTGCTTTAATTCTCTTAATGCGGTAATAGAGTTTTTAACCTTTTCTTTAATTTCTGATTTACTTCGGGCTTTATAGGTGCCACCGTCGTGAATATAAAATCCATGAAACTCAGATAACTGTCCCTCTTCAATTGATTGAATTAAACTTTCTATTTCACCTTTTCTGGAAACTGGTATTCCACTGCGTCCATAACCGGCGTCAATTTCAATGTAAACCTTAAACTGTTTCTCTAATTCTTTATTGAGAAGTGACAGGTCATCCTCGTTATTTATGAATAGTCTCAAACTGGCTTTTTTCTGCAGATCTTGTAAGCCGGGAACCATTCCTTTATAAAAGGGAAATGCGATCGTAAGGTCGTCCCAGTTATCCTGAACAAAGTATTTTGCCATATCAACCGAAGAGACTGTAATCCCCGTTACACCGGCTTCCCGAAACCAGCGTCCTATAGCGATTGATTGGTGTGTTTTAAAATGAGGTCGAAAGTTAAGCTTATGCTGTTTTGCCTTGTTAGCTATTCTGGAAATATTATTCTTGCAGCGGGTTTTATCTAGAATAAGTAATGGATGATGTGTCATCTGCTTTATTTAGAGCCGAATTAATGATTTAATGAAGTATAGGAGGCTTTAAAACTCTTTAACAGTACCATTTGAAGTTCATTGTCTATCAAAATCATTCGATTAAAATATTGAATGAATTACACGTTAAAAGGTCTTATTATTGAACCATCAAAAAAAGGAAAAACTTGCAAAAAAAGAACAGAAAACTCATCATTGGCAGATTGGAGAAAATTGACTTTCCTGAATTTTCTATCTCAAATCTGGATGCAAAAATTGATACCGGTGCATACACTTCCAGTTTACACTGCCATCATATAGAGCCATTTGAACAAAATGGAGAGCAGTGGGTGAAATTTATTGTACTGGATCCCAATCACCCTGAGTATGAGGAAAATCCTTTCTCTTCTCCCGTTCATAAAGTTCGAAAGGTAAAAAGCTCAAATGGACAGATACAGGAACGCTATACCATAAAGAGAAAAGCAAAATTTTTCGGAAAAAAACGCACAATCGAACTAACACTTACTGACAGGTCAGAAATGAAATTTCCAGTTTTAATTGGCCGTAAATTTCTGTCTGACAGATTTTTAGTCGATGTATCTAAAAAATATTTAACTCTTCAAGGATTATCTTAAACATGCAGCACCCATCTTATAAAATAGCAATTCTATCCAGGAATAAATCGCTTTATTCTACAAAAAGGTTGATTGAAACGATCGAGAATAAGGGGCATGAAGCTGTTATTTTAGATCACTTGAAGTGTGATATCGTAATTGAGCAGGATCGTCCATCTATTTATTACATGGGTGAAAGACTTAAAGGGATAGATGCTGTAATTCCACGAATTGGCGCTTCAGTTACCTTTTACGGTGCTGCTGTAGTTCGTCAGTTTGAAATGATGAATGTACCTACAGCTGTAGAATCTCAGGCACTAGTGCGATCACGTGATAAACTGAGAAGCCTACAAATACTGGCCAGGGCAAATGTAGGAATGCCAAAAACAGTGTTTACAAACTATAGTAAAGAAGTAAAGAAGATTATAGACAGTGTGGGAGGTGCTCCCTTAATCGTTAAGCTTCTGGAAGGAACTCAGGGATACGGAGTTGTTTTGGCACCAACCAAAAAAGCTGCTGAATCCATTATTGAGGCATTTCACAGCATGAAAGCACGAGTGATTGTACAGGAGTTTATTGAAGAGGCTAAAGGCGCGGATATTCGGGCTTTTATAATTGATAATAAGGTTGTTGGAGCAATGAAAAGGCAAGGGAAGGAGGGAGAGTTCAGATCAAACCTGCACCAGGGAGGTACCGGAGAATTAATTAAACTTTCAAAAGAGGAACGAAAAGTGGCATTGACTGCAGCTAAAGCTATGGGATTGTCTGTTGCCGGTGTGGATATGCTACAGTCGGAACGTGGGCCGCTCGTGCTAGAAGTAAACTCTTCACCCGGACTGGAAGGAATTGAAAAAACCACCAATAAAGATATTGCTTCTGAAGTGATAAGTTATGTTGAAAAGCTTATAGAGAATTCTAAACTCAAAAAGAACAAGAAGTTTAAATCCAATGCCTGATTTCATAGAGATAAATGGTGAAAAAGTTGCTAGAGGAGAGGATAAACTTATTAATCTCTCAATCGCCAGGCTTCCAACCTATACCAGCATTGATTTACCGGTACGAGTCATTAGAGGAAATAATCCCGGCCCGGTTCTGCTCATTTCAGGCGGTTTGCACGGTGATGAAATAAACGGTATCGAAATTGTGCGTCGGATGCTGGTAAAAAATGTTCTTAAACCGGAAAATGGATCAGTAATTGCAATTCCATTGATGAATGTTTACGGGTTTATACAAAACGTGCGCGGTGTTCCGGACGGAAAGGATATCAACCGCAGTTTTCCCGGTTCTAAAAATGGTTCGCTAGCCAATTTGGTGGCTTATAACATAATGAATGAGATCATACCCATAATCGATTATGGTATCGATTTTCACACCGGCGGTGCCAGCAGAGCAAACTTTCCGCAAATAAGATGCACATTTGATGTACCTGAAAATATAGAACTTGCCAAAATATTTTCTCCACCTGTAATTTTACACTCTAAGTTAATTGAGAAGTCGTTCCGAAAGGCCGCTCATAAAAAAGGGAAACAAATCCTGGTATTTGAAACCGGTGAATCCCTCCGAATTGACCACTCAGGTATTGAGGAGGCCATTAAAGGGACACAAAGATTAATGAAACACTTAGCAATGATCAGAAACGCTCCTGAGCCTCAACAAACTGAAATTTTTGAAAAATCGAGCTGGGTCAGAGCAAAAATCGCCGGGTTGTTTCACCCAAAAGTGGAATTGGGGGATAATATCAGTAAAAGGCAGCTTTTAGGACGAATTACAGACCCTTATGGAAATGAAACTGTAAAAGTAGTGAGCAACTACAATGGCAAAGTTATTGGCCTAAATTATAATCCGGTTGTTCACAAAGGAGACGCAATTTTACACATCGCAAACAGAACTTAGACATGAATTCAGACTTACTATTTTACGTTGTATCAGCCAGAAAATGGTCAAATTTAACCAGAGGAGGGTTATTTAAGCCAGAAGAGCTCCTTGAAGAGAATAAAATTACGCTACTGGCGGCCGAAACTGTCAATGACTATTTAAATAACAAGTTTTCAGGTCGTAAGAACCTGTTTTTACTTATTATTGATATCACAAGTATGGAGAAGAGGCCTAAAAAACAAGGTGATGTATTTGTGGTTGAAAATGCCATTCCCGTGGATGCTATTTTGGATAAAATTCGTCTGGATAGCAACAAAGAAGGGAAATTTGATATTCAAATTGATCAAAATTGATCAACAATCATTTTACTCAATTGTTCTGTGAATTAACTTTAGAGATAGATTCTGTAAGCACATCAAATGAGATAGGCTTGATGAGATAATCTAAAAAACCATACTTATTAGCTCTCTCTTTAAATTTACTGTCTGAGTTACCGGTGATATAGATTACTGCCAGATCAATTTCCTTTTTTATTGTTTCAACGACTTGTATACCATCAATATCATCCTTGAGCTGAATATCCATAAGGACCAGATCGGGAGAGGTTTCTTTAATTTTCCTGATCGCTTCAGATCCTTCAATTGCAGTTCCGCAAATTGTATGACCCAGACGGTCGAGCATCTTTTTTAGCATTAGTTGCAGAACCTGATCGTCTTCGACAATAAATATTTTCATACCGTAAATGAAATAGGACAATAGTTTAATGATAAGGTAATAAAATTATTGAGATACCTGTAATAGTACATAGAAAGTAGTATAATATATATTATGTAAAGTTAAGTTGATTATTGATCAATCCC
>LFIK01000137.1_pt1 | contig 49239 bp, 57 predicted proteins | sample 643401 | NCBI WGS metagenome assembly LFIK01 (sample SAMN03777447, study PRJNA286221) | soda lake metagenome | biome: soda lake; feature: Kulunda steppe; material: water; isolation source: sample T5-Br brine of Lake Tanatar-5 | place: Russia: Kulunda steppe | collected 2010-07
AAATATAACCAATGCTAACTAAATATAACCAATGCTAACTAAATATAACCAATGCTAACTAAATATAACCAATGCTAACTAAATATAACCAATGCTAACTAAATATAACCAATGCTATAAATTATTTACCATATTGACTTCGTTTTATAATATTTGATATATTCTTCAATCGCTTTAATTCTCTCTTACGATTATTGTATATCTTTCTCCATTTTCTTTGTAACAATGTTATACAATGTGTTTTTATAATTCCTAACTGGTAAGGATGTAGCGAACCATCAATAAACTCTTCTTTCATTTCAATAATATTCAAATTATAATATTTATCATTTCGTATGATATTTTTATAATTCGATATAAATTTATTTTCCAAATTAGGATATTCATTATAGTGATTTATAAAATTATTTTGAATATATTTATAATCATTTGAATAAAATGAATCTGCGTCAATAATAAAACTACATATATACTTACCCTCTAATTCTTTTACATTCCACATACTATGTAATTTTTGATTATACAATTCGACAAATCCAAGACAATATCTTGAACGAGTACCCATATTGATATTTAGAATATTCAAAAAGAATTATAAACTTTCAATTTTTTTTAATATTATATAATATAGATGAAAATACAAAAATCAATTCAACATTTATTTAAAAATGAAGCAGTCTTATATTTAGTTTCCATTATTGCAATTAGTAATATCATATTTTATTTGTATAATCACCAAATAGAAGAACTTGTTATCTTTTCAGTCCTTGGTTATATTACTTCTCTCTATACTAAAAATATGGCTATTATATTAGCAGTGGCAACTATCTGCACAAATCTCTTATCTTCTTATAATAACTATTATAGAAAATTAAAACAAAAGAAAACTATTGAAGGAATGGAAAATAAAAACAAAAAGAAGAATAATAAAAAAGACCAAGAACACGAGGACCAGGATTTAAAAGAAATAGAAGATGATGATGAAGATGAAGATGAGATTGATATTATTAACACACAGAAAGAAAGTTTTGCTGATTTATCAAAATCATTACAAGAGGGTGGACTACAGAATTTAACAAAAGAAACAATGTCTTTAATTAATCAACAAAAAGAATTAATGGATACATTTAAAGATATGGGACCATTAATGAAATCTGCACAAGATGTGATGAAGGGCATGAACTCCTTGGACCTAAAGGGTGGTTTAGGAAACTTAACTAGTATGAGTGAAGGGTTATCCAAAATGATGGGTGGGAGAAAATAAAATACATATTTAATATATATGTTAAAGTGTAAGAAAAATACAATATGTATCAATAATATTATTGTCATTTCAATATTGGTGATAATTGGATTTTTCACCTTGTATCTTTCTAAAATGGTTAATTACAATCACGTAATTATATATAAAGATAAAAATAATTCATTGTCAAACCTTAACTATCCACATTATTACACTAATCCAAACCAAATAATGTCTTCTTTACCTAGAGATACATTCTTGAACCCTTATGTTCCACCACAGAGAGAAAATCATGGATATATAACTACTAATATACGACGACACGATTCTCAAATTGGACACCCAATTTATTACCCCAGCAGACCTCTCTCTATTAATACAAATAGAAATATTTCACCTTATCAACAAATTGGTATTTTAACAAGAGGAAAGGGACAAGAAACAATACTCCCTTTGTTTGGTCGTGAAATCGATAGTAGACGCAATAAATGGAATTACTATACTATGACTTCTGATAATAATATGATTAAATTACCTGTTAGTTATCGTGGAAAAAGTTGCACTAAAGTTCAAGGTTGTGATGAATTATTTAATGGAGATAGTGTCTATGTAGAAGGATATAAAGATATATTTAATACTACTATTTATGAAAATAATACTATGGATTATATTCCATAATACTTAATTATTAAATCAATTTAAAACTATAATAATCATTTATTTATTATAGTTTATGACTAGTATTATTTATAAAGATATACTATATAGCAACATGATACATAATAATATGAATATCAAAAAACGACTTGATAAAATAAAGCCCTTACAATATGTTAAAAATATTGATTATGATATTTTTGATATTATTAAGACATTTAACGAATTCCGAGAAAGATTATCTGTTTTACTTCAATTAGAACCAGGTGATAAAATATCTATTTATGATAATCAAAAAATACAAATCGATAAGTATAGTTCATTTCAATCTATACGACGATGGTTTTATAACCAAACACGATATGTTGTATATGAACAACTTAAAGATATTTTGTACGAATATTATACATTTTTAATTATGGTCCTTAAATGTCAGGAAAGTGTATATGCAACACACGAATTACTACAAATATCAGATAAAATAAAAGAGTTTACAGCCAAACTATTACAACCCTTTAATATTCTAAAAGAAACATATTCAGATACAAAAGAAGTAGTAGATATATTTGATACAATACAAGAATACTTAAAAGAATTTATTCATAAATCTCATTAAATGACTTTTGTAAAGCTTTGTAACGCCATATATGTAAGACCATATAATAAAGTTCCCCATAATGTATCCATCAAAGAAGTCTTTAAATCCCACCCTTTAAAGATAGACATGTTTGTGAAATCAAACACACCATATGTTATAAATCCTAACACCATAGCATCTTTCATTGAACCTTTCTTTTCAACAATGAAATAATAAAAAGAATAAGCCATTATTAAATAGGTTACAAAGGCCGTCATATAATTGAGTTCAATATCGCTTCCTTGTATCGAAACCACTACACGATTAAAATGATTTTTTGTCATTTGTAAAAAAGGTGTATCTAACAAAATCATAAATATAACTATCGTTATATAATGTGTAAAGTTATCCATTATACATTATAATTAGAAAATAACCAAATTCTAAATTATATTTATCCTGATTGTGCTTAAGAAGATGTAGATTAAATAGCATCACCATCACCACCACCACCATCACCATCACCATCATCACCCCCAACACTTACTGGTTGTCCTAATTTTTGATTAATATCATTTATTAATCTTCTAATTATATCAATATCAATATCAGTATAATTGTTATCCATCCTTGTTTTAATATCTTCTGCATATTGCATTAATTTCATATTCGTGTCCTTTACAATTACACCATCTATCTTTTGTATATCATCCATTTCATTAAGTTTTTCTAATGCTTCAACAAATTTATTTACTATTGCTTGTCGTGTAGGACCTTCACTACCTCCAATTTGACTATGTGGTTTATTTTTCCGTGTCTTTCTTCCATCACCTTTTAATTTTACCATATATATATAATATATATTTTATATTTTATAACATAACATATATTTCTAAAGTGAAAAAAATCTTGATATATATTCTCCTAAATATTATCTATTATTGTTGCAACAAATGACTTAATATCATTACCCATAGGGTCTTTTTGTTCTACAATACGAACTTTATCTTTATGTTCTCTAGGTATTCTTAAATGAATAGATATAATTCTATCCTTTTTTTTACTATGATCTTTTATTTTTTGTTTAGAAACGCCAGTATCTTTTAATTTATCTACATGTTTCTTGAATTTATCTACCATATTGGATATATGTTGTTCTATATTTTTATCATCTATTGAACTAGCAATTGAACTTATTTCAACAATTTCATCTATATCTTCTTCCTTTGTAACTTGTTCAACCTGTTTTGTAAATGTATCAACCATTGTTCCAATTTCATCTATATCTTCTTTCTTTGTAACTTGTTCAACTTGTGTTGTAAATGTATCAACCATTGTGCCAATTTCATCTATATCTTCTTCCTTTGTAACTTGTTCAACTTGTGTTGTAAATGTATCAACCATCGTGCCAATTTCATCCATATCTTCTTTCTTTGTAACTTGTTCAACTTGTGTTGTAAATGTATCAACCATTGTCCCAATTTCATCTATATCTTCTTCCTTTGTAACTTGTTCAACTTGTGTTGTAAATGTATCAACCATTGTTCCAATTTCATCTATATCTTCTTCCTTTGTAACTTGTTCAACCTGTTTTGTAAATGTATCAACCATTGTTCCAATCTCATCCATATCTTCTTCCTTTGTAACTTGTTCAACTTGTGTTGTAAATGTATCAACCATTGTTCCAATTTCATCCATATCTTCTTCCTTTGTAACTTGTTCAACTTGTGTTGTAAATGTATCAACCATTGTTCCAATCTCATCCATATCTTCTTCCTTTGTAACTTGTTCAACTTGTGTTGTAAATGTATCAACAATTGTTCCAATTTCATCCATATCTTCTTCCTTTGTAACTTGTTCAACCTGTTTTGTAAATGTATCAACCATAATAGAAATATCTTCTTCTTTTTCTTTATCCTTGGTCTCCTCAGTTGCTTCCTGACTTGTTTGTTCAGTTGCTTCCTCAGTTGCTTCATCACTTGCTTCCTCAGTTGCGATGGTCTGAGTCTGAACTCTACGTCTAGCCTCTTCTCTCTCTTCAGCTTTGCGTTTTTCGTCCTGTCTTACAATTAATTCATTTATAGTAGGATGATTCAATGAATTATGTAATGTATTTAATTCTCTTTTTATCGCTATATTTTGCACTCTATTAGTAATTTCAATATTTTCTCCTGTAATTCCCTTAACTCCTTCTGGTAATGTCATTTCGAGCTTATTATTTATATTTCGTATTTGTTCATTTATATTATTTTTTAGTGTTTGGTTAGTTTCTTGTGTATCAGTATATAGTGTATTAATCTGTTTTTCTAATGTTTTTAATATTTGTCCTAACTCTTGAATATTAATATTAGATTCAGAAGTAGCAATTCTATTTATATTTTCTATAGTAACTCTAATATTGTTTAATGATTTTCCTGTTTTATCATCGTGTTGTTCCTGTGCAAGTTGTTCAACCTGTTTTTTAAATTTGTTAACCATATTATTTATATTTATGTTTATATCTCTTTGTCGGTCTTCTCTTCTTTGTTCTTCGTCTCTTTTTTCTCTTTCTCTCTGCATCTGTCTTTGTCTCTCCCTTTTATTATCCCGTTTCTCTCTATCTCTTGTTCTTTGTCTTCTTGCCTGTCTTGTTCTATTTCCACCTGTATGAAACATACTATAACCAAAATCAAAACGTTTTTTTAAAGTTTGCAACATTGGATTTTTACCTATATTTCTTGGTGTTTTATTTTTCTTTCTGTGTTTAAGTTTCATTTTCTTTAATGTTTTATTATTTTTATTAGAATTAGATTTCATATATATTTATAAAGGATTATAATTTTTAATTAAATATATGTAGTATATATAATATATAATGACTAAGGGAGCAATCAATGTAACACATACTAATGATACGTGTGATACTACTTGTAAATTTACTTTTAATTATAAGAATAGTCAAACACAGGTGACTAATAATGGAGATCATATAAAAATGACATATGAAAGTGGACAAGATGTAGAATTTAGTGGGACTAAATATGAAGTTCAAGAAATTCGTATTTATTCACGTTCGCTAAATAAGTATAAGAATAGGTTCTTTAGTGGAGAGATAATAATACATCACGTGTCAGGAGGTGGAGATAATTTGCTTGTTTGTATTCCAATTGTGGTAAATAACAATATATCATCGTCACATACATTATTTCGTTCTATTGTGAAACATTTTCCGATCAATAATAGTCAAGGTGCTGTTAGTCTTAATGAACACAATTTTAATTTAAATCATATTGTTCCTAGAGGAGGTTTTTATTATTATGTAGGAAAGACACCTTATGAACCATATGATCCTAATTATAATATTATTTTATTTGATCCAGCAATTGCTCCAAATATAAATCGTGATGATTATACTATATTAAGAAGAATAATTAATGATATATCATCCGATGATAAGATAAAAGAAATAAACCATGATACTTATCGTTATAATGCAAGTGGCACATTAAATGAGGAGTTTATTAATGACGATAAGATTTATATTAAATGTAATCCAGTAGATCAAGAGGGTAATTTATTAGAAGAGATAGACCCACAATCTAAAGGTGGTGGAATGAATATCTTCAAATTAGATTTTGATATTCAGGCAGATAATAAACAATTATGGGCAATAGGAGGTTCAATGATAGGTGCAATTGTATTAATCTTGGGAATATATGCATTTCAAAGATATGTAAGACGAGGTAATTAATAAATTATTTTCCTATACTTTATAGTTTAGCTGCCTGATGAATATCACACATTACAGGTTTATATTTCAATCTATTATTTATACGTTCATTCACTAAAGGAACCATTTTATGCACAACTTCTTCTTCAAGTGTTTTTGGGAATTGATTAAAAGACATCAAATAACGATCTCTCACGTGGTTTGATCTAGATAATTCTTGTTGAATACTTTTTTGATGAAAGAGTTCATTTTCTCTATTTACATCATTTGGAAGACGAGAGTTGCCATTCATATTTCTTCTAAATAACTCAAGAACAAAAATAAGTGATATAGCACCTACAACAGGAGAGTTTATAAATAAAAATATAGAAGCGATTAAAAGCAGTGATTTAACTAACATTTCATCTAACAAAAGAGATAGATTGGGTGGAATATTAACATCTAGTATGATAAATATTATCATAAATATAGAGAGAATGTTTAATAACATATTGTTAGAAACTTTTAGTTCTCTTGGTATTTTCATTATATATATTGTTATAGAAAATATAAAAAATAAAATTGAATAAATGATAATGTACGATATATAGGATAACTAGTTTAGAGATGAATAATACTGATTTAGTAAAGTCGGTATATTTAGGTCAAAAGGGTTATACAATTATTAAGAGTGATTTCAATGAAGATGAGTTAATTAAAATTAGGAAAGATTTAACAATCAAGCCATATATTCCTGGTATGGCAATACAGAATATAAGTAGTTATTTATTATATCGTGAATCACCTAAAAAGTTATATATTCCACGAATGTATGGTATAAATAATATATGTAATTATGAAGATATTCGTATTGGTGAAGGAAATAACATTGATGTTTCTTTTACTGGAGAATTAAGAGAGTATCAAAATAATATAGTAAATGCTTATCTTGAAGAAAGTAAAAAAAGTGGTTGTGGATTACTAGAGATATATGCTGGTGCTGGAAAGACTGTAATGGCACTTAAGATTATAAGTGAGTTGAGAAAGAAAACATTAATTATTGTGCATAAGGAGTTTCTTATGTCGCAATGGATGGAACGTATAGAGCAATTTATACCAACTGCTCGAATTGGTAAAATACAAGGGAATACTTTTGATGTTGAGGATAAAGACATTGTGTTAGGGATGTTACAATCACTTTCGATGCGTGATTATCGTGAAGATCAATTTCGAAGTTTTGGAATGACTATTGTAGATGAGTGTTTTAGTTATGATACAAATATATTAACAAGAGATGGTTATGTAAAAATAGGTGATGTATATGAGAATTGGTTTCGATATAATAAAACTCCTGATATTTATAGTTATAATTCTCAGGATAGTATATTTGAATATAAGAAGTTAACATATGCATGGAAAAAGAGAACAGATACAATATTTCGTATAGATTTTGAAGACAATAGTAATATTGAGTGTACTTCTAATCACAAAATATTAACGGATATGGGATATAAAGAGGCTAGACATTTAAGACAATATGACATTGTATTAACACATTGTATAAAACCCAGTTTACCTTATTGTAAAATGTTAAATAATGACCAGTTTCAAGTAGTGATTGGTTCTTTGTTGTCAAATCGTTGTTTTATACATAAAGTATCTAGAAATACATACAGAACAACAATGTATGGTAAAAATTACGATTATATAGTATTTAAACGAGATATCTTTGGTAAGGAGTGTATTTATAAAAATGAGATGGCTCATTATTTTGATAGTTTTCCGTTTCATTATAGTAGAGAGTTGAATTATAATTGTGTTGATAGTATAGGGAATATAATAGATAAGATGGATATAAAAGGCTTTACGATATGGATTATGGAAGTTGGCTATCTAGAAGATAAAACGAATGATTTAATACTATCAGTGAAGAATATTCCAAAAGAGTTACATGAATATTTAATAAATAAAATTCAAACCTATTTATGTGATGTTGAATTAAGTATATCAAATAATAAAGAATATTTGATTTTTAAAGATATATATATAAAGAATATATTCAATAAAATATATTCTTATATTGTTTCTGTATCTGACATATATAAGTATTTTAAAGTATATTATAATAAATTGTTGCCTTCTTTGTGTATGTATTCTTGGAACTATAAGGATACAAATATTGCAACATTGCCAATAGAACGTGTAAGTAGAAGTGATAGAACGATAGATGTATATGATATTGAAGTGCAAGACAATCATAATTATATTGTTCAATTAAGAGAGAAAGATGGTTTGATTGTTCATAATTGTCATCATATAGGAGCTGAAGTGTTTTGTCGTGCGTTATTTAAGGTTGTTACCAAATATATGCTTGGATTATCAGCAACAATGAAAAGAAAAGATGGTTTATCAAAAGTGTTCAAGATGTTTTTGGGTGATGTAGTATATAAATATAAGAGACAAGGTGATGATAATGTTGTTGTCAAGGTAATACAATATAAGAACGATGATCCTGAGTTTAAAGAAGAAGTATTTAATTATAGAGGTCAAGTGCATTATTCAGTAATGATAAAGAAAATATGCGAGTTCAATCCTAGAACAGAGTTTATTATAAAAGTACTTTGTGATTATATTTCAAAAGAGAGTCAAGAGAATGGTAAAGATACGAAACATGATATACATAGCAGTCAAGTTATGATATTAGCTCATAATAAATCAATTTTGAAATATTTATATGATGCGATTAGTAGTAGAGAGATTGCTTCTGTTGGTTATTATTTAGGTGGAATGAAAGAGAAGGAATTGAAAAAAACAGAGGATAAAAAGGTTGTAATTGCTACATATGCTATGGCGGAGGAAGCACTAGATATAAAAACTCTATCATGTTTATTTCTAACATCACCGAGAACAGATGTTACACAAGCAGTAGGTAGAATTTTACGAGTAAAACATAAAAATCCAGTTGTATATGATATTGTAGACCAGCATCCTATATTTCAAAGACAATTTACAAAAAGACGTAATTCTTATATTCAATGGAAATACAAAATTATAGAAACTGATAATTTTAAGTATTTCAATAATATATGGAATACTATATATAATAGTGATGGGAATGAGAAAATATATAAAAAAAACATTAAAGAACGTGAAAGTGAGTTTCAAGGAAAATGTATATTAAAGGTTACATTATAAATTACATTTTAATTATTTTACTAAATTTAGCATCACGTAATGAATGTTCTAATTTTTTTCTATGTTCTTCTTTTTCAATGATTAAGTATTTGCATTTATGAATGATTAAATCTTTATGTTCATTGCAATAATAGTTACCACACTTACATTCCCAATCAAGAATAGTAATTTTTTTTCTACACGTATCAAAAGAACAACGCAATTTCATTAGTTATAATATAATATAAAAATAATATATTATAATCAATTTTTTTGATAATTATTTTATCGTCTTCTCTCTGAAGGTCCTTCTCGTGTATCTCTTCTAGGTCCTCGTCGTGTATTTCTTCTAGGTTGTTTTACACGACGCTTTAATTCACAGAGTAACTTGGATTCACTATCTGGAGATGATACTTTAAAACATTGATAATTATTTGTACTTTCATCTTCTTTTTTACCTCGAGAAGTTAGAGATGTTTCTACATATTCATCCTCCATTAAATAACGATATACATCATCACTAGTAACAAGTGATGAATGATGAACAAATACATCTGTCCCTTTTTCAACTACATTCTCACCTTCGTTGGAAGAACCCACTAAAGATACAATGGTAACAATACCAAAACCCTTTTTTCTATCAAACCACTTTACACGTGCTAAATATCTATTCATATTATCTGTTGTCATTAATATATATACTAATGTATTCTTTAAATTATTTACATATATATTAAGTAGTATTTTCGATTTCATAAGTATCAGTTATTTTATCGTATTTATATTTGGAAACCACCCTAGGATTATGTATATTATTCATAATATCTTGATGATAATATACATTGTTAAAATCATCTATGTAATATATGACACCATTTATATCTTGAGTTCTTACTAATATTTTTTTTACATTCGTTTCTCCTGTATCTTTGTCTGTTACAATACCATGGGGCTGACATTTAATATGAGTTCCACAATAGTCTTTACCATCCTTTTTCTTTCGTGTACAACGATCACCATTCGCTCTTTTTGCATTACATCTTTCATATATTGGAACATTATTACGTATACGTTTTCTTTTACTAAAATCAGATTGCTCTAATTCTAAAATACTTATTTCATTTATATAATTTATTAGTGAGTTTCTTTCACTTTCTATCGAGCATTTTGCCTCTATCATATTCTTCATATCATTCTTTAATTGATATATATAAGAATTGATTTTTTTATTGATACGAGTCTCCATTCTTATTTATTATCTTATAATTATAATTGTTTTCTCTTTCAATTATTTTATAAATTATTATAAAAAGAGTTTAAAGATGTATATTATCTTGAGGAATAATCAAATAAATAAATATCAGGAGATTTATCCACATTAAATAGTTAATATAGTAAATAGAGTCCACATCGATAAAGTTCATTATAGTAGGAAACAAAACATTTATAAAAATCAAAAATAAAACTAACATATATGTATTCATTTGAATATATATATGTATGTATATTATTTTTTATAATCGAACATATGGGTCAAAACACGGATTAGTATAATGATCATGTTCATAAAAATACTTTCCACAATTTTTACATGTATACTTTATATTTTTTTTAATAAAAATATGGTTTTTATGAGAATGTTTTCTTTGATATTCACCACATAAACAACATTGGTTTTCATCATTCTTTTCTAACAGATATAAAAGATTATTTGTCTTTTTATCCTTATAAGAATAGTTTGAACTTAATTTTATATCACATATTTTATTTATTTTTTCCATAAATCTTGCACTAGATAAACTCAATGTATCTCTCTCAAACTCTTCTGTATCATTATCTCCAATATCATTAATCACTTGATATATCTTTTTCTTACTTCTTACATACATTAATTTAAAGTAAAAATAATGATATACACTATTCATATATATACATAGTATTATTTATCCATAAGTATTTTCTTGAGAATAATAAAAGTATAAAAAACCATCTTTATCTTTATGAAATGTATATAAATAATGAAATCTATGGTTTCCACAAGATAATAATTTATTGTTACAAAATAAAAATATTGCATCTTCTTGTGTAAGCTTTAATCTTTTATATATAATAGCTCTAAACTGGTCTAAACTTACATCCATTGGAACTAAAAACTTATTTTTGTCCAATCTTGGAGTTGTATTACTATCCGTATCATATGGTTCAATAATAACAGGAATACGATCAGGATATTTATTGATAATCCTTGTTGTCATTCTAATTCTTTCTTCAAATGAATGCTTTTTCTTGAACTCGTGAACTTTCATATATATTAGTTATCTTTTTATTTTTTGTATTGTTTCACGTATTTTTTCTTCTCGAGTGTTTAAAATATAATCTACTATTTCCTTCGCTTGTGTTTCATTATCTTGATATAATTTAGAAAGAGCATTTAATAAATGTTTCTTACTTAATGCAGATTTTACCTTTGTTTGTTTATATAAAATCTTACAATTCTTTGTATCAAAACAATCCACTTCATTCTCTTTCATCATTGAAACAAGCTTCTCATTATATACTTTTTTTATTTTTCGTAATTCTTTTGACTTTTTTTGTAATTCTAATAACTCATTATCTACTTCTAACCATTTTTTTATATTAAATACTAAATCTTGTTTATGATTTTCATCCATAATATAATAGCAATCTATATTTTTATATTATTTATATCTAATAATAATGACGTTTACAAAGGAAATCTTTATAAGCTGTATGACCACATTCTTTACCTTTATTTTTCCCTTTCACTAGTATAAACTTACACTTTGAACCCTTCTTCTTTTCATTATGTTTAGAATGTTTTTTACAATATGATTTATTATAACTACATAATGTATTACATTGAGTATCTTTTTTAGCACCACTCTTATAAGTGTATATACATTTTTGAGTTTCCATGCAATATGCAACAGGATAATTTACATATCTTATACTCTTATATCCATCACAAGGAGGTAATAACTTATCTTGAATAGAGCGACAATAAGGACAACGTATCTGATTTGCTCGTAATTTTATATTTTCAAACTTATTTACATCTTCTACTTTCTCTCTATACACACATTCAAATATAGAAGAATAATTAAACTTATGACCACATTCTAATGTAATATAATCTCTCTCTAACTTTTCTTGAGAAATTAAGCAAATATCACTTTCATCTATATTTTCTTCATTCACAATAGAATATAATAGTTTATTAAAATCACATGTATCTTCTATTACTAAATTCATAATTAATTAATTAATTAAGTAATATATTTATCTTTATATATTTATATTTAAATGACTAACATATGGGGAAAACCAATATGGGAGTTTATACATACATTCTGTTTCCATATCGACGCAGAATACTATACAATGAACAAACAATTAATATGTAAAGTATTAGAACAAATATGCACTACTTTACCTTGTGAGTTTTGTAACACTCACGCTAGAAAATATATAGTTGGAAATTTAAATCATATAAAAATAGATACAAAAGAGAAACTAAAATCTTTTTTCATAGATTTTCATAATAATGTAAATAAAAGATTAAATAAAAAAGTATTTAATGATGAAAATAAATACTTGTATTATAATTTAAATCAAACATACAAACAATTCTCAAGAGTCTATAATGGTCGAATGTATAATCTAAAGAGTTTCCATTACTCGAGAAAGAGAGAAAATGTATTGTATCTTATGAAACTTATAATCAATAATTGTTATAGATATGTGAAAGAAAAATCCAATTAACATATATATCTATCTTTAGCATAATAGTTATTCTTTCCTATATTATAAAGTGTTTCTCCATTATCGAAATCAAGAATACTATACTTATCTAATTTAGTCGAGTTTGGATAAAAAATGTGAATTTTTTTAGAAGAAAACATACACATCATATTAATTCTTGATAATTCATCATCGAATATATTTAGAAAAACACTGAATAATGTCTTCATGTAAGATGTAAACGATGAAATATTTTTATCTATTACTTTTTTATTATTTGCTTTAATTACATATATATCATATGAATTGCATTTTTTATATGATAATGCTTCTATAATCATTTCATTTGTTAATACTCCACCATCGATGTGATACTCATTATTAATTTTATGTGGGGGAAAAAGAATTGGTATCGCACTTGTAGCCATAAGAATATCTACTTTTTTATTGATAGTGTCTGTATAATAAAAATGATGAATATCAAGTCTCTCTTTATTTAAATTAGTAGAACCAATTAAAATAATAGGTTCATTCTCAGGATTTACTTTTGGTATTTTAATAGTAGAGTTTAAAACTTGTGTAAGAAACTCTTTTAATGGTGATGTATCATACCATCCCCATTTTCGAAATATATTGTAACTTTGAGTGTAAATATTCGACGTTTTTAAGTTTTTATATATAGGTATAATTTGTTTTAACCCTGAAGAAAGAGAACTTTTAGAAGAGAGAAAACCAGCATTTAAACCTCCTACTGATATTCCAGTAATAATATCATAATGTTCAGGTATTTTCTTTTTTTCAACTAAATCAGAGAGAATACCAACTTCTACTGCACCAAAAGAACCTCCACCACTTAAGCTTAATATATTACAATGTTCTTTCTTATTCTCTAATAAAGGTGGTAATGAAGATATTGTTGGAATAGAAAGTAGAGAGAAAAAAATTGAAAAAACAGATGAAATCTTCATATATTCTAAAAGAATATTATAATTATCTCTTTAATTTATATTTTGTATTAATTTACCATTTCTATATACAGAACATCTAAAGCTTTGTTTACTAGGTCTAGAACAAAACACTTTATTGCTTGGTACACGTGAAAAATATAGTAATTTTTCGCTCATTGGCATCACGTAAATAAGACTTGTGAATAATGCAGATGCTATACTACCTAATATAATAGCTACTGCACCATTCGTATGTGTTATACAATTACTTGCTATAGTATTACTAACATAGTCTGCGATTAATAATATCAATAATAACACTAATATAGGAAAATTTAAATTCCCTGAGAACAACATAGGCATAAGCATATACATAAGTGTAAATGAAATAAAAGTGAGTGATAATGATGGTCTTGCTTCATTCAAGTAAGGTATATCCCACAATTTACACAGCGGATTGGATGGTTTGTTTTTATCATCACCACCAGGAATAGGTATTAATCCAATTAACGAGGTAGCAAGAGTTACTAAGCCAATATACATGATTGCACGTTGAGGTTCTAAGTCTATAAAAGCAATTAATGTAAAGGTAAACATTAATAGAAAAGGTGCTATTAGTGTAAAGAACTTGAATAGATTACCCGCACTAAGTTTCATTGCCATTTTAATATATATTTCATATATATTTTTATTCATTCATAAAAACAAGATTTAATAATTCATCAAAATCAGAAACAGAATGAAATATAATATCTTTGAATTGTTCTTTATCATGTTTATTAAATATATCTATCAAGTCAACCTCGTTTTCTTTTGGATATATAAACTCCTTGATACCTGCTTTTATACCTCCTAAAATTTTTAATTCTAAACCACCAATCATTGTTATATGACCTTGTAAATTAATTTCACCTGTAATTGCAATATTATTCTTGATCGGTATATTATTTAATAAACTATATATAGAGAGAGAAATAGCAACACCTGCTGAAGGTCCATCTTTTGGAATGGCACCTTCAGGACAATGAATATGTATTCCCGTCATATTTGTTTTTTTTAGATTTTTATATAATTTATTAATTGTTTCTTTTCCTGTTTTATTGTACGCAAGTGTCTTGGCAACATTCATACTTTCTTTCATCACATCACCTTGCATTCCTGTTAAAGTTAGATTTAAAAAAGAAGAAGACGGATGAAATCTTGATTGTATTGGAATAATACCTCCTTGCCCTATTGCATTTGCCCACAATCCATTAATAATGCCAACTTCATGATTTAAATGTATTTTCTTCTTATAGATTGGCTTATACTCTTTTAAGTATTTATTATCAACATCTTCTTGTGTAATGATAATTTTTGCATCATTTACTATTCTCTTTCTCTCTAAAATTTCTAAATTTATTTCACTTATAATTTCATACAATAATTCTTTTAATTTACGAACACCTGATTCATTTGTATAATGTTCGATAATGTAAACTAATACATTTTCTGGTATATCAATAGCATCTTTCAAATCAATATTATCATAAAGTTCAGGTAAAATATAATCATTCACAATAACAATCTTCTCTCTTAACGTAAGATTTGAAAACTTTATCTCATGTATTCGGTCTAATAATATTCTATCTATTTTACTTCTATCGTTATATGAAAAAATAATAAGTGCCTTAGATATATCAATATGTATCCCATTAAAATATTTATCTTGAAAACTATTATTTTGTGTAGAATCAACCAAATGTGTTAATATACCAATTATCTCTTTTCCATTTTCTGTATTACTTACTTTATCTAACTCGTCTATAAAAATAATTGGATTCATACATTTACTTTCCATTAATATATCTACAATACGTCCCCACGTGGAACCAAGATAAGTATAATTATGACCTTGTAAAGTTGAACCATTGGATGACCCCCCTAACGCAATGAAACCAAACGGCCTACAATTACCATTTTCGTCTTTTAAACATCTTGATAATCCATGTTTTGCTAAAGATGTTTTTCCAACACCAGGCGGACCTTCAAAACCAAAGCAATAGCCTGTTTGTTTTCCTGTAATCCATTGTCCTATAACACGTTCCAATTGTCTTTTTGCCTTTTCATGTCCATAAATAGAATTATCTAGTGTTCTCCTTATATTGGAAATATAAGAACTCATTTCCTCTTGGTGATTTTTGATTTTACATATAGAGTGTTTTACTTCTTGTATGATTGCTGGATACAACTTTACTTTTTTAAATGGGACTTTTATATTAATATTATAAAAACGTAAAAATGATTCAAGAATTATATTATTTCCTTTTAATGATGTAATAAACGATTTAATATTTTCATATAAATATGATTTTTTTTGGTTTGAGTGGTAAATATGTGGATACTCTAAGTCATTCTTTTTTACAAAATTATTAATTAATTTACATAAAAATACAAGACAAGGACGATTTTCATTTCTAACATTTTCTATGTAGTTATCGATGTATATTAATTCTTTATTTTCTATATCTTTCATTATACTGCTCAATATATATTGTATTTCTAGATTGTTGTAATTTTCTTTTATCACATGTTCTTTTCTCTCAATAATATTGTTGTATAAAAGAGACTCAAGTAGTTCTATAAATTCTTTTTTAATGGTATCCATTTTTAATAAGATCTCTTCCTGTTTATACGTGCCAAAAGGTATTTTCAGTAAACCTTCTAAATATTGACGTGCCTTTGATGCTCCATCTTCCGATTTGCATTTAACTTCTCTCAATTTAGACATCGCTTTTTGTTTTGTCGTTTCATCCGTTTTTAATAAACATATTTGTTGTTCAAGAGGTATGTTAATATGTTCGGTATTTATTAATTCATTTGTGTATTGAATAGTATTTTTCATTATAAGATTGAACTTATTTTTAATATCGTGTGGAAAAGAATGAAAAATAAGTAATTGTTCTTGTAATGAATAATCTTTTTCATCGTCTTTTGATAATAAATCGTATAACAGATAAGCAATATAATTATATTCACTTTTATTTCTAGATAATAAGAATGAATATATCATTTTTCTCTTGTTATATATAGTATCGTTCATAAACTCACGGATAATTGTGTTTATTTCTTTCTTATATGTATGATTTGAATAAGATATATAACCCTTAATTTTTTTATATATTTCGAATGGTTCATAAATAATTAATTCTTTTAATGTGATAGAGTTAATTACAAAAGAAACATTTATTTCTCCTTTCTCTTTAAAATATTTCTCTATATTATCTAATTTATTACTTATATAATGATTTGTTATTAGATGGACTAGGGGATTATCAATAATAAAATCAATAAATAACGTATTTTTTTCTTTTTGATTATGTATAATCATTCTTAATCCATACATTTTCAAGATGAATGAGTTCTCTCTTCTACAAAGATCAAAACATTCAAAACTTTTGTAATGTTTAATAAGATCACTATCATTTAGAATACCATTCTTTTCATGTTCATCATTATCATCAACTGGTTTTATGGTATCATTCCAATCTATTATTTTATAGTGTATAGGTGTACAATATTTATCAAGTAATTCAAATATATCCATTTTATTTTCAGGAATTATACTTTTATAGTTTTTACCATATAAAATGATAAGTAGGTCGTGTAAATATTTAGTTCCATAATTTTTAAAAAGAATTGAAAAATCATCATTTATTTCTTGAAGTTGTGTAATATTTATATTTTCTATACATTCTATATCTTTTAATTTTTTCAGTAGTTCATTTGTTTCATAAATAACATCTTTTATTTTACTATTATTGATAACACCTAATTTGTTATAATGATAGTATATGTTTGTGCTGTTTATTAATAATTCTTTATAATATTCGATTTTATTTCTACTAAATAACATAATTATGTTTTCTTCTTTGTTCATTATTTATATATATTGTAAATATTAACTATATTATAATTTGTTATAATTTAAAAAGTATAAAGAAATTACGTGTTTATATTATAATGGGAATACCTAGTTATTTCAATCATATAAGTAACAATTACGAAAAAATATTTAAGAAAAGAAAAAAAATAGGAGAAATAGATGAATTATATATAGATAGTAATTCAATCGTGTATGATATAATAAAACAAAACGAAGAAGAACTATCTAATATAGAAATATATAAATTTGTATGTAAAAAAATACAAAATTATATAGATATAGTGAACCCTTCTAGAAGAGTATTTATATCACTAGATGGTGTTGCTCCATTGGCCAAAGTTAATCAACAACGTGAGAGAAGGTTCAAGTCATCTTTTTTGAAGAGATTGATGAATGAGAGTAATGGGTTTGATACGTCGTGTATTACACCAGGAACAGATTTTATGACAGGTTTGGATGTATATGTTTCGGAGTATTTTTCAAAATATACTACTATAGATATTATAGTTTCAGGTAGTAATAAAGTTGGAGAAGGAGAACATAAAATATTTTCTTATTTAAGAGAGAAAAAGGATAATATAAATAGTATATGTGTATATGGTTTAGATGCGGATTTAATTATTCTCTCTTTACAACATATTTATGTATGTAGTAAGATATATTTATTCCGTGAAAATCCTGATTATAGTAATATTTTAGATAATATGTATGATAAGAATGAACTTTGTTTTTTAGATATAAATATTTTAGGAAATGATATTTACAATAATTTATGTAGTGATAGTAGTTCACAGAAGAAACAAATTATTGAAGATTATGTATTTATGTCTTATTTTTTAGGAAACGATTTTATGCCTCATTTTCCAAGTTTAAACATAAGAACACACGGAATACAAACTTTATTAGATACGTACAAGTCTCTTAGGAATAAAAGGAAATTCCATTTTTCTAATTGTTCAGGTATTATATGGAAGAATGTATTATTGTTTGTAAAAGAACTGGAGAAGTTAGAAGAGAATATGTTGATTACAGAAACAAAAACATTACTGAGGTATAAACCTAGAGAGAAATATGAGGATACAGAGAAAAAAATAAACTTTTTGCCAAGTCAAAATAGAGATTATGAAAAATATATTAATCCTACGAAATATGGGTGGCGTACAAGATATTATGAAACTTTATTTGGTACAAGTAAGAAAGAGGATATTAAGAAGATATGTATATCTTATTTAGAGGGTTTAGAATGGACACATAGTTATTATAGAGAGGGTTGTAAAAATTATCGATGGTATTATCCATTCAAGTATCCTCCTTTATTACGTGATTTGTATCAATATATTCCACATTTTCAATGTAATCTTGTATGCGAAGACTACAGAGCTATTCATGCTTATACTCTATTATCATATGTATTGCCATGTTCTTCTCATAATATATTGCCAAATAAGATAAAGAATATTATTATGGAGTATAATTCAACTAAAAAGGAACAAGTGTATTTTATTTGGGCTTATTGTCGTTATTTTTGGGAAAGTCATATATATGGATTAGATATAAATGAGATAGATGAAATAGAAAAATTATTAGAATATCATTCGTTAATATAGTATATATATATTCTCTCTTATAAATAAATGATAGAAACTATAGAAGTACCCGAATCTCGTGAAATTTTTAATAGAACAATCAAATTAAATATGAGTAAAGATATTATTATAAAATGTTCTGCATCGTGGTGTGGTCCTTGTAAAAGAATACAACCATATTTTAATGAATATTTGAATGAATATAGTAAACATCGTCGTGTTTTATTTATAAATATAGATTTTGATTCAGATAAAGATATATGTAATCATTTAAGAATAAAGAGTATTCCTACATTACTATATTATAGAAAAGGTGAATTAATGAGTTCATTTCTAGGTTCTGATATTGAAAAATTAAAGAATTGGTTTTCAAACTTATAAGTTAATAATGTGAAAAATGTTTCTATTGATACATATATGAATAAAGAAATACTAAAAGAGTTTAATTCACGAGACTATAATGTAAAGGATATATTACGTATTTTTAACTTGAATTATAATTTTAATAATACGGATTTAAAAAATGCATATAAGAAAGTTTTAATGTTACATCCTGATAAATCAGGATTGCATCAAAGTGTATTTCTTTTTTATTCTAAAGCTTTTAAGCAGTTAAATTACATTTTCGAGTTTAAATCAAGAAAACGGGATAATAATATTAATATTCAATTTGAGAAAGAGAAAATGAATTATGAGAACATTCAACATCATGATGAAGAATTAAATTCGGTGAAGAATACAAGTCATTTTAATAAACAATTTAACAAGATATTTGATAAAATCAAAGATAAGGAAGAGAGAACATATGATGAATGGTTTCGTTCTGAAGAAGATACACCTAAGATAGATATAAAAAATACTCGAGATATTAGTAATTATTTTGATATAAAGAAAAAAGAAATGACAAGTAATAAGAATATGATTATCAAGAATAATATTTTAGATTTAGGTGAATTATCTCAAACAGGAACAAATCTTGTAAAAGATGATATAGTGGAGTATTCATCGGGTTTGTTTTCTAAATTAAAGTATGAAGATTTAAAAAAGGCACATACAGAGACAATCATTCCTGTTCATGAGGGTATGATAACAAATGACTATGGACCTTCTAATTTGGAAGCATACAAGAGAGAACGTTCTTCTAATATGAATATACCAACAGAAGAAGAAAGTAATAAATTACTATTACAGAACCAACAAATGCAAGAAAAAGAAAATATGAATAGAGCATACAAATTATATAGAGAGATGGAAGATATAGAAGAGAAAAATAAAATCATAAATTCTTATCGTTATTTACTAAAATAAAAATAGAAATACAATATATATGAAAGTTTCTTATCCAGTATTAATAAGTATTTTTATTGTCTTATCATTCTTTGGTAAATACTACAACAAGTATATAAATAAAAACGAGATGAGTAATGATAATGATTTAATCAATAAATTTCTATTAAATGATGAGATGAATAGTTTAAGTGGTAAATTATATAAGAAGGATAAACCGATTGTGTGGGTTCACGTGCCACATGAAGTAAATGCAAGAAATTGGCATAATTTTGGTTCTAGGAATAGTACAAATTTAAATCAACCATATTTATATCTTACCATACAGAGTATAATACGACAATGTAAAGATGATTTGAATGTTTGTATTATAGATGACAATTCATTTTCTAAACTTCTTCCAAATTGGACAATAGAGTTATGTAAGGTTCCTGAACCAGTAAAGACATATATTAGAACTCTTGGATTATATAAATTAATTTATAACTATGGTGGTATATTATTGCCAAATAGTTTTTTAGCTTTATCACCTTTAATAGATATTTACAATAAATATACAGCTTCTAAAGATTGTTTTATAGGTACTAGTATATCAAGAAATCTTACAAGCGAACATACAAATACATTTGTAAATCATAAAATGGTGGGTTGTAAACAATTTTCTCCAGTGATAAAACGTATTATACAAAATATAGAATACTTAATATCTACAGATTATACACATGAACAAAAGATTGATGGAACACTAGATCGTCTTTGTTATAAAGAAGTTCATAAAGGAGATATGGTTTGTATTCCAGGCAAATACTTAGGAGTTACTACAAAGAGAAACAAACCAATATATATTGATCATTTATTAGGAACATCATACTTGGATATTTCTGATAATATATATGGAATACTTATACCACAAGAAGAGGTTCTTTTGCGTATAAAGTTTCAATGGTTTGCAAGAATGTCTATCAACCAAATATATCAATCTCCTATAATCTTATGTAAGTATTTTCAGTCTGCTGGATTAGATTAGTTTACACAATTCAAAAGATAAAACTCGCAGTTCAATTTCATCTTCATGGATACTATGAAATATATGAATATGTTTTGTGATTAACTTGATCACCTTAAACTTTAATTCATTTGGAATAATCGTTGAAATTTTAATATAATCAAAGTAGTATTCCAATATATCAATTACAGAATAACCATAATTATAAATTTTATTTATTATATTAAAAGATTTTTCTAGGTCTTTTTCGTTGTACCATAGACGAGTAAACTCTTTAAACAATGAATGACTAATAGTGCTACATAATTTCTTGATACATTCACTTGAAAATTCAGTATTCTCATCTTTTATAATTAGAATTTTTTCAATATTACGATGTAATTGTTCCATATCATAATTTGATAAAGTAATGAGTGTCTCTATACTATCATTATTTAGATTAATATTTTCTTTTTTACTTATATTATCAATATAATTATATATATCATTTTTATTTATTTTATTAATATGAATAGGAATACATTTAGAAATAATATTTTCAATTACTTTGTTTATATTAGAACAAGATGAAATCAAGTGAATATTATTATATCTATCAATAATATTACGAATAATTTGTTGTGTTTGTAAAGTGAGTAAATCTATATTTTCAACGATAATAATTTTTCTTATTTTGTCAATAGTAGTTGTTTCACAGAATGTTTTAATTTCATTTCTGAATTGGTTTATTCCTTGTTCTTTTATAGTATTTATAGTAAAAACCTTTTGTTTATGTTCGCCATAATAATCGTTTAATATACAATTTATAATAGTTTGTTTATCATAGTAATCGTTACCATAGAGTATAATTCGTATATCATTGATAGAGAGTAATTTATATAATAATCGTTTTACATCTTCATCAATAAGTAAATCATTAATTCTTTTAGGAATATATTTATACATAATATTCATTAATAGATATAATTTAATAATATTTATATAGTTTGTTTGTAAAGTTATATAAATATTAAGTAATAATTAGTAATATAATTATGAAATGTTATTATGATATATTAGGAATTAAAAAAGATGCTACACAAGAAGAAATAAAGAAAGCATATAGAAAATTATCTTTAAAAAACCATCCAGATAAAGGTGGTGATGTTGATAAATTTAAAGATATATCTATTGCATACGATATATTATCAGATGAAAATACTAGAAAAAAGTATGATATGGAAAATAGTAATATCAGAGCGTCAAATATAAACGAAATGGAGGATATTTTTAATGTTTTTAATAATAAAAATAATATATTTTTTAAAGAAATATTTAAGAAGAACGATTTTTTTCAAATGTTTGTAAATGGTGTTTCAGTAACAAAACCTGAGACAATTACAAATGTAATTGAGATAGACATTAAAGACATATTTGAAGACCTACAGTATCCAGTAAAAATAGAGAGAGATATTGTAAGAAATAACACGAAAACAAAAGAAGAGGAAATAATATACATTACAATTCCTGCAGGAATTGATGATAGAGAAATCATCTTACTTAAGAATAAAGGTCATATTTATGAGAACTCAACTCAAGGAGATGTAAAGGTCATTATAAAAATTAATAATAATACACCTTTTATACGTAAAGGTCTAGACCTTATTTATAATAAACAAATTACATTAAAAGAGAGTTTATGTGGATTTGAGTTTGTTCTTGAGCATATTAATGGAAAGATTTTTCGTATTAATAATTATACACAAGTCATATATCCGAATTATCAACAAAAAATTAAAAACCTTGGTATATGTAGAAATAATATATACGGAAATTTAATTATAAATTTTATAATTGAGTTTCCTAGAGAAATCACAACTGAACAAAAAGAAGAATTACAACGTATCCTTTAAGAAATTCTCTTGGTAGAAATATTGTTAGAAACTAAATAAATCGAGTTTTCAGTCATAATAATATATTCATTTTCTACTTTGTAAATTTTTATAATAGGACTAGTATACTCTTCTTCACTCTTTACTAAAAGCTTTTCACCACCTTCTTTCACACCAATTAAAACATTATTATCACAAGAGTCGGGCCAATAATCTAACATAATAGGTTTATCTTCAATAATGGCAAGTCTAGAACTATGTTGTAAAGATAAATTACTAGGTAATCTATAGTTTAATCCTTTTTCATTATCACTCATTTATATATTTCTTTCTTTTTATATCTTTAAATACTTATAATACAAAATACATATATATATATATATGAGTAATATTTATGATATATCTAAGATAGAAAATTATAACGAAAGTTTTTCATTATTATCGATTCATGATACCATAGAATTATTTGAAAAATATATTTGTTTAGTGAATGAATATATTGATATTTTTTTTAAAGATGTCAATATAGAAAATATAAATTATCTATTGTATGTTTTTTTCAAGGGTCTTACAATGATAGAACACGTATATACTATACTTCTTTTATATTCAAAAAATAGTATTTTATCTTATCACCATACACAAAAGTCAATATATTATTATATTGAGTTTATAAGTAGACTACCAAGTAATAGAGATACATATTTGAAAATTACACCAACAGATGCTGTATTATTTGTGTATAAAAAGACAATTCATAATTTAAATACAGAGATATATCATAACATACGTAAAGAAGAGATTATTCACTTTAAAGAGTGTATATATTGTTATACATATCTAATTGTAACTATTTTTAATAGAGTATTAGATAAAAAAGAAACTATAAAAGATGTTGATAAAATAACAGAGTTTTTAAAAGATAGCTATCATAATGCACTAGATAAAATGATAAGTAAAGATATTAATATTCATAATGATTTTGTATATAGTTATTTTTTAGATTACTATTCAAAAATGAGATATAATCTAATATCAAAAAAACTAAATGATGGAGAGAATGATATAAATACACTTTACATATTACTTAAATAATGATTATAATTATCTCTACAATCCACGATTGCATCTCGAGTATGTGGTATAGTTCCTAAATGTGATTGTCTTGGAAACATAGGTGAAGACGGAGCTACCATGGTAGAAGAGTATGCTTGATTAGACCATGCAGGACTAGAACCTCCTTTTTGTAATTTTCTTGTTTTCTTCTGTTTTCTTCCTCTACCTCTTTTACCTCTTGTTATTTTTTTACCTTTAGCACTCTTTTTATTCTTTGAACTTCCTTTTCTATGTTGTTTCATTTTTTGTTTATGTCTATTTACACGTTCTGTATGCATTCTTTGAATATTATCTAAATCCTTTTTCATATTTTCAAATACTTTTGGAGAAACTAAAGTTTTAGAAAGTTTCTTAACATTTTCAAACTTATCTATCATATCTTTTTTATTTTGATTAATTGATTTTATGTCTCTACTTGTTAATGCATAACATTCAAAACAGAAAGCTTCAGTATATTTCTGTAAGAATTTACGTTTCTTTTCTTTATTGTTTATCATACTAACATAATTATTATACACATTGATAGCACCTGGACATATAACACTCCAAAAACGTTGTACCTGTTCAAACTTTTTAATAGATTTTATATCATTACATATAGAAATATTTGAACACATATTTTTTGCACCTCCTTTTAAGACAGGTGCTTCCACAATAGAAGTGTTCAAGTTTGTATCAGCAACTTTTCCACCACATTCATTGGTTCTTTCTACAGCAATAAAAGGACCACCACCCGCTGTTCCTAAAGGAAGACTATCATCTGGATTAAATCCAAAAGGTCTATGTCCTCCTTTTTGTCCTTCTAATCTAGTATGAACTTCATTAAAATCACTATTTTTAGTTGGAATAGATGGGTATCCTGCAATTTGTCCAGTTTTTGATGCAGTAATTTCCTCTACGTTTTCAGGACGTCCAACATCCCTTGTCATTCTTGTGTAACTTTGAATTGGTTGTCTCCAATAATTATTCATTATATATATACTAAAGAAACAATTATTTATAAGGTTGAAATTATACGAACAGGTTTCCACATTTTAAATGTATTCATAAATTCACATTCTATTATACACTTAACATCTTTTTTAATATATTTATCAACATTTATATTTTGAAATTCTTCTTCATCTTCACTTTCTTCAATATAATCAATGTTTTCATTCTCTCTAATATTTCTATAAATGGAGTTCATATAGCAACTTGTTTTATAGTCAGGTATATTTAATATTCCCACATATTTATTTTCTAATGTGTAAGCGTGATAAATATCATTTTGAATATCGGCAATAACAAGATATTTATTTATTATTTTTTGTCTTACAACTTTTTCTAAATATGAGTTTCCATTTTTATCAATATATTCTAAACTAAAAAGAGGATATGGTAAATCAAAACTCTTTAAACTTTCTTTTCCCTTTTTATGCATACAAGTGAAGAACATATTCTTTTTATAAATTTGATACTCAAGAAGATATAACATAGTTTCTAGTCTTTTTCTGTAATGAAGATTTTTCATATTTACACCTTTGTAATAGAGTACATCTCTAATAACAAATATGTTCTCATTTATTTGTGTCGAATATAATATAGTTCCAATATCAATAGTTAAAAATTTATCAAAAGGAATAGAGAGATTTACAATAGAATATACTTTTCTATTTTTAAAACACAATACATAACATTTATTTTCATTTCGTGAGTAATCATGTTTAAACCATAAGAATGTCTCTTTTCCTTTTGGAATACATTTTGTAAACTCGATATCTCTCAATATATGAACTTTATTATGAAAAATATATTCATTAGAAAGTTCTATCTTTGGTAATTGTTTTTTAATAATATTAAATGCATTTCCTTTTACAATCCTCTTATTCATTATATGTAAATATATATATTTCTTTTAAATATCTTTACCAATTACTATAATGACTTGTATCTCCAATACCCTCTATTTTTGTAGAATTATTATCCTCATTTGTTAAATTATTCAAATAATTTTTCAATTCATTTTTCATATCATCACTTTGATTTTCATTTGTTATTTCTTTCTTTTCTTTATATAAAGTTTTATAGATGCGTTCATATTCGATATTAGGTCTGTTTACCATATCTTTTATTTGTGGTGTAGTCAAGTTTTCCTTTAAGAAATAATATAAATAATGAATAATATATATTGTAATAAAAGATGTAACTGAATATAGTAATAATTCTAATATCATGTAATTATATATAAAAAGGATTTCTTATTTAAAACTAGAACGAAATAATAAATAAAATTGATTTAAATAAAATTGTAATAATATTGTATTATACTAAAATGACAAAAATTGTTATTATAAGTAGATATGGAAAGATTGAAAACAAAAATGTAAAATATATAGATACCAACGAACTCTATAAGAAATGTAATTTTAAATCAAGTGAAAACTTTGAGAAACGGCATAGTTGGAAATGTAGTGATGGTTATTATCTTCACTTATTTTCGAAAGATAAAGGGAAATCAAACAATATTAATAAATATGAACTTCCACCACCGATTGATAAAGAATTATATTATGGTTCTCTATGCATTATTATGACTAAAGATAATGATGAGTATATGGATTTAGATTCAAAAGAGTGGGAACGATATTATAAAGAACTATATGGAGGTTTTGAAGATATTGAACAAGATAGTGAAGTATCTGAAGATGAGCTTGACGAGGTTCCAGATAATTTCAAAACAAAAAGTGGATATTTAAAAGATGATTTTATCGTTGATGATGATAGTGAAGAAAGTGATTTTCATTATGAATTAGAGGAAGAACAATATACAGATAGTGAATAAAATTAGTCTAATTTATCTTTTAGTTTTTCAAGAGCTGTTTCATAAATACTTTTTGGTTTAAATTCTAGTATATCTTTAAACTTACTATGTTTTAAAAGTTTTGTTTTTTGTTTTTGAGGTTCACTATGTATAGTATTTTTTTTCTCTTCTTGTATAATATTTCCATATTTATCAATATTTATATTGTATTGTTTTCTTATTTTTTCTCTCTCGTAATATGGAACATAATGGTTCCAAGAAATAAAGAGTAAATTAGGATGCGTATATTTTATATAAAATCCATTATCTATCAATTTGTGTATAATATAAGAAATACATTCAGTAATATCATATTTGGGTAATCCGATAATAAACTCAGGAACAACATAAAATATATATTGTTGTTTTATGTATTGTCTAGATGTTAACTTTATTTTACTATGTATTCGAGATAGTATTTTGTTATATATATTTGTACGATGTTTTTCAATTTCTAATTTTCTGTAATATAATTCATCTAAATCAATATATTCATTAGGTTCAGAATCATTCATATGAACATTCATTATAAAGAACTATATAAAAAAAATATAAAAAAATATACGGATTAAATTATAATGGTAATAAAAAATATTGTTTTATCTGGAGGAGGATACTTTGGATTATATCAATTAGGTGTATTAAAATACTTAAATGAAGTTAACTTTTACAATATTAAAAATATAAAGAGTATATATTCTACGTCAGTGGGTTCAATTATAGGGGCAATGTTGTTATTAAAAATACCGATAAATGATATTATAGATTATATAGTGAAGAAGCCGTGGCATAAATATATAACATTAGAGGCTTCAAATATTATAGATATATACTATAATAGAGGTATTTTGGATAAGTCTTTTTTTACAACAATATTAGAACCCTTATTAAAATCGGTAGAGTTAAGTATTTCTACAACAATGAAAGAGTTTTATGATTATACGAATGTAAAATTATGTATATGTGTTTATAATCTAGATAAAAATAAATATGAGATTTTAGATTTCATAAAAAATCCCGAGTTGTTATTAATGGATGCAATATATATGTCTTGTTGTATTCCATATGTATTTCAACCTGTTAAGTATAATAATTGTTATTATATTGATGGTGGTATAGAGAATAATTATGCTGTTAAAGATTGTATAGAAAATGAAGAAACAGATAAGAATGAAATTCTAGGAATAAGTGTGCATTCAAATCAAAAAAATAGTTTGGAGGAAGAAAATATATTGAATTATAGCATGTTTATGATAAGACAACTTATAAAAAGAATATCAAATCAAACACCAATTCTTGGAATTAACGAGGTTATTATTCCGTCTTCAGAGTTCTCTCTTGTAACATTAATGAATACAATTAAAGAAAAAGAACAAAGACAATCTTTTATAGAAACGGGATATAATTATGCACAAGTATTTTATCATTCTAATCAAGCGAAGAATGAATAAACTCTCTTATATTTTCTTCGGTTGGTTTAGCATCATATTCAATTTCTTTATTTCCAATAAGTAGTTTTATGGTAGGGTAACCTTCAATTTTGAATTTATCAGCAAGTTCTTCTTCTTTTTCACAATCTACTTCTCTGAAGTATAATATATGATTGTTTATCTTTTTACCATCATATTCCTCTTTAATCTTAGTCCATATTGGTTTTGCCTTTTTACAATGTGGGCACCAAGTGGTATAAAATAGATATATTTCAGCTTCAGATTCACTTTCTTTAATAAACTCTTTATTGGATACATAAGAGGGGTTTAATCTAGGTGAAATGTAGTAATAGTATAAATAAATACTCACACCTATAAATACTACAACACTAATTGTTATTGCTAGAATAATTTTCCCATTATTTTTAATTAGTTCGAACATTTATTATACAATTAAGAGAGAAAATTTCAATATTTTAAAAACGAATATGCTAAATATTAATGTTTTTATAATATATAGATTATGAAAACATTGAAAAGAAAGAAACCTGTATACTCCGAAATTGATTATACAAGTAATGATGGGTTCTTAACATATGTATGGGGTCCTGCATTTTGGTTTGTTCTTCATACTATTAGTTTTAATTATCCTAATGAACCTACTAAAGAAGAGAAAGAAAACTATAAGAACTTTGTTCTCTCTTTACAACACGTATTGCCTTGTAAATATTGTCGTATGAATATATCCAAAAACTTTAAAAAGATGCCAATTACCGATGATGTATTAGAAAATAGAACAACTTTTTCTAAATATATGTATGACCTTCATAATATGGTAAATGTAATGTTAGGTAAATCTCCACATTTAACATTTGAAGATGTTCGTGATAGATTTGAAAACTTTCGTTCAAGATGCACAACAGGAAAATCATTGAAATTGAAAAATAAATCCAAGACAAGAAAACTACGTAAAGGAGGAAAGAGAGAAAAGGGATGTACAAAACCTTTCTATGGTAAAAAAGCTAAATGTGTTATAAATATTGTTCCATACGATAAAAAAACAGAAACTCTAATTATTGATAATAAATGTATTAAAAAAGCTATTTAACATATAACTCACCACACATCTCTGCAGGAGTGCATTTGCCATTATCAGGTGTATTCCACTCGTCCATATGAATATTATTAGTAGCATGTTTAAAAGATGCCATTTCTGACCTCGGATACATCATAACATTCTGATAATAATTATTTTTTCCAATATGAGGTTTTGGATTTACTCTATATACATCTTGTAAAATAGGTCCTTCTTGTGTTTTTGGAAACTCACCAGGATTAAAAGGATTTAAAAAACTTTCTTTAATATTATTTGCATAAAATATAAAAAATAACAATAGTAATGCAAAGACTAAAGGTAAACATAGATGCTTCATTGTTTCTATATATTATAACAATAATTAAAAGATATTAAAAAAATATGTTTAAATATACTATAATTATGACATCTAATAATGAGATGTATGTTATTAAGCGTGATGGAACCAAACAACAAGTATCATTTGATAAGATATTAAATAGAGTAAGAAATATGGGAAGAGATATTTCTGACAATAATTATATCAATTATACAAGTTTAGCTATGAAAGTAATAGAGCAGATATATAATGGTATTAAGACGGATGAATTAGATGAATTAACTGCACAACAATGTGCATCTATGATAACAATTCATCCACATTATGATATTCTTGGTTCTAGAATATTAATATCAAATCATCATAAAAATACAAGTAGTGATATGTGTGATGTAATAGAAAAATTATATACATTTATAGATAAAAATGGTTCGTCTTATCCTTTAGTATCACAAGAATTATATGACATTGTTCATAAATATAGAAAAGAAATCAATGATGTTATAGATTATGAACGTGATTATTTATTTGATTATTTTGGATATAAAACATTAGAAAGAGCATATTTGATGAGAGTAAATAATGTAATTGTAGAAAGACCCCAACATATGTGGATGCGTGTATCAATTGGTATTCATGGTGATAATTTAGAACGTATAAAAGAAACATATCATTATATGAGTTTAAAGTATTTTACACACGCAACTCCAGCACTATTTAATGCAGGAACACCTCATCCACAAATGAGTTCGTGTTATTTACTTTCTATGGAAAGTGATAGTATTAATGGTATATATAATACATTACAAGAATGTGCAAATATATCTAAATGGGCAGGTGGCATTGGATTACACATTCATAATATACGTTCAAATGGTTCTCATATCAGAGGAACAAATGGAAAAGGTACAGGTATTGTCCCGATGTTGAGGGTATTTAATTCCACAGCTCGATATGTAAATCAAGGTGGTAAAAGGAATGGTTCTTTTGCAATCTATTTAGAGCCTTGGCACGCAGATATTCACGACTTTTTACAAATGAGAAAAAATCATGGAGATGAGGAATTAAAGGCGAGAGATTTGTTTTATGCATTATGGATACCTGATTTGTTTATGAAACGTGTAAAAGAAAATAAGAATTGGACTTTGATGTGTCCAGATGAATGTCCTGGGTTGAGTGATGTATATGGTGATGATTTTGTAAACTTGTATGAGAAATATGAGAGAGAAGGTAGGGGAAGAGAAGTATGTGAAGCTCGTAAAGTGTGGTATGAAATTCTCTCTAGTCAGATTGAAACAGGAACACCTTATATGTTATATAAAGATACTTGTAATATAAAATCAAATCAAAAGAACTTAGGAACAATAAAGTCTTCAAATTTGTGTACAGAAATCATAGAATATTCAGATAAAGATGAAACAGCAGTATGTAATTTGGCATCTATTGGATTATCTAAGTTTGTAGAAGAAAATGAAAACATTAAAAATTTAACAAATAATGATTTACTCTTTAAAGGAGAACATGGATATAATATTACTATATATAGTAAAAAAGGATGTACATATTGTGATTTGACAAAAATGTTATGTAAAAAATATAACTTGCAATATAATGAAGTAGTCGTAAGTAACAATACAGAAAAGACAAATATGTTGATGATTATATATGAAAAAGTTTCAAACTTAGAAAAATATAAAGAATATGTCGAAAATGGAACTTTAAACACATTGAAAGAATTGCAATCTTTTCCACAGATTATTATAAATGGTAGATATATTGGAGGATATAAAGAGTTTAATGACTTCACAAGGCCTGTATTTAATTATGATAAATTACACGATATTACAAAGATAATTACATATAATTTGAATAATGTAATCGATCGTAATTTTTATCCTACAAAAAAAACACGAACGAGTAATATGAGACATCGTCCAATTGGTATTGGTGTTCAAGGACTAGCAGATGTGTTTACAATGATGAACTTATCATTTGATTGTGAAATGTCGAGAGAAATAAATAGTAAGATATTTTCAACTATTTATCATGCATCTTTGGAAGAAAGTTTGAGGATTTCTAAAGAGAGAAATGAAGATATGAAGAAATTGAAGCAATTATATAATGTAAAATTCTTTATTCAAGAGACAAATAGTGAATATCAAGATTTCAATCTAGAAAAGGAGGATATGGATAGATTAAACAGATTAAAACCAATAAGAGAAGAACTAGAAAAACTACAAGATGACCATATGGGTGCATATTCTTCTTTTGAGAATTCTCCAATTTCTCAAGGAATATTCCAATTTGATATGTGGAATAAGAACTATTCATATTGTAATGATGAACACTATATTCCTGAAGGTAAAACAAGTTGGGATGAATTGAGAGATAATATAAAGAAATATGGAATACGTAATTCATTATTAATTGCCCCTATGCCTACCGCTTCAACAAGTCAAATTTTAGGAAATAATGAATGTATTGAACCATTTACAAGTAATATCTATCTAAGACGTACTCTAGCAGGTGAGTTTGTTCTTGTTAATAAATATTTATTGAATGAATTATTTCATTTAGGAATTTGGAATACCACTATTAAAAATAAGATTATATTAAACAAAGGTAGTATACAAAATATTGAAGAGATACCTCGAGAGATAAAAAACAAATATAAAATTGTGTGGGAAATACCAATGAAATCAATTATTCAAATGGCAGTTCAACGTGGAAGATATATATGTCAAAGTCAGAGCTTAAATTTGTGGATGGAAACACCAACATATAATAAATTAACAGCTATGCATTTTTATGCTTGGGAACAAGGATTAAAAACAGGAATTTATTATTTAAGAACAAAATCTAAAGCTTCAGCACAACAATTTACAATTGACCCTAATTTAAACAAAAAAACATCTATAAATAGTGAAGAAGAAGGTTGTGTTATGTGTTCTTCTTAATTTTTGACTATTCTAATGAATAATTTCTACAAATACCAAATGTCTTACGATGCCATTTTGTAATACCATATTCACGAATACCTTGCAGGTGTTCTTTTGTTCCATAACCTTTATTCTTATTTAGATTATATCTAGTATTTAAATAAGGATTTTCAAGACATAATTTTTCAATATATAAATCACGTTCTACTTTGGCGAGAATACTTGCTGACGCAATGGATGCATACCAATCATCACCACCTTCAATACATTTATGAGAAATATCTCTATATGGTCTAAACTTATCACCATCCACAAGTATAAAATTTGGTTTTGTAGTTAATTTCATTAAACATTGATGCATGCAATGTAAGGTCGTTTCTAATATATTATATTTATCAATAAAATCTTCATCTTCATAATGAATGGAATAATCAGTAGCTTCTTTTTTAATATATTCATACACTTCAAGAAGTTTCTTTTTCGATGTATAACGTTTACTATCTTTAATAATTGAAAAATCAAAATTAGTTTTTTCTTTAGGCAAAATGACACACGCAACATATACCCTACCAAATAAAGGTCCTCTACCCGCTTCATCGATACCAACCTCTTTTATATTGACATCATTCTTATCTGTATAGAAATGTATAATACTCTCATTTTTTCCACGTTTTTCTCTCTTGACTCTCGTATTTTTATTTATATTATTCGACATAAACTTGAAGTAATCCATTCTTTTCTATTGTTAGATAATGGAAATATTATTCTTATTCAATTTTATTTTTTTTCCTAATATAACATATAAATGATGGTTCCTAACAAGAAAAACCTAATATATATTCTTATATTATCTATATTATTTCTTCTTGGTATTTGTAGTTGTCTAGGAGATTGTAACAATAAACTAGAAGAAACATTTCAAAATAATAAACAAGGAATAATGCTAGAGGGTGAAACACACGAAGAGAGAAAAGCAGATTTCCAAAAATATATAGATAGTTTGCCTACTATCTCTAGAAATGAAATCCCTCGAGGTGAAGAAGATAAATATATATTAAAAACACAAATCGTTCCCCCTGTATGTCCTCGTTGTCCAGATGTTATCAATGTTTGTAATGATTCTGCCAAGAAATGTCCTCCATGTCCTGCACCACAAAGATGCCCTGAACCTGCATACCAATGTAAACTAGTTCCAAACTTCCAAACAAGAACAGGGGATCATATTCCAAGACCCATATTAACTGATTTTAGTCAATTCGGAATGTAAATAAAATAATAATTATTGTATTTATATTCTTTATTTTTTGTTCTTCTTTGTATTACCACCTTTCTTTTTATCTTTATTACAAACATATTTTTCAACATATGAGAAGTATATGTCTTAAACTATATATTTCTAGTATCTACTTTTAATAACAAGATACTTGTATCATCCTTTTTATTTTGTTTTCGTGATTTAGGTTTTCTACTCTCATAACTACCATCTCTCTCTTTTATTATTGTATTCCATACTTCTTTTGCTTCTTCTATTATAGCTGAAAACCATTCTCTATTTCTAGGTATAAGAACACAAGATACTTCATCTAGATACCAATAATAATTTTGAACCCAGTCTTTTTCTTTATGTTTTATCATCATTTCATCGTTCCATTTATGATAGTCTTCCTCACTAGAATGAAAAGGCAAATATTCATAAAATACATTATTCTCATGTGTAAATAACATAATCACACCCTTCAATTTGTTATCTTTTGTATGTGTAAAGGTTCCATCTTCCATAAAATTACTAAAGGATGAATATTCAATAAAACGACACTCCAAGAAATCACACTCTTCTAAATCACAACATTCCATTTGGATTTGTGTTTGTATCCAGTACTCCTTCTTTGGTATACCTGTAATCTCACGATTTACAATATTCTTTATTTCTAACATTCTACCATATAAATAATTATCTCGTTTAATGTTTATACCATCAGGTGAAGCTCCAATAAAATCATACACACTATGTTGTATTGAACCAAACTCTCTTATTCTTGTATTTCTAGTCATCTCATAATACATCTGTGATACTGGTTCATACTTTACACCCCACTGAAACGGAGAATTCAAATTTATTCCACTATCTTCACTTATCTCTAGAGGCTTACATTTACTATAAATATAAGAACTTTTACAATTCTTACTATCAATACATTTCCAAAATGTGCTTGCAGAAATCATATTTCTCCTCTTCATAAACCACTCCTTTGTTCGTTGTCTTGGATTATTCTTATCTTTTTCATAAATAACTTTTAATTTATCATCAATCATTTTTTTATAATCCTCTTTTGTATATTTTTCATCATAATTATCAGTTAATGTTCTCGGTTTTATAGTATTACTCATAAAGTATAAACCTTTAATATACTCTGTTAATTCTTTTATATAAGTATCCTCTTCTTCTATAATTTCTTCAACACGTTCTTTATCTTCATACATTAATGTATATATTTCTCGAATATGTTCTATTATATATGTATTAATTTCTTCTGTAATAATATTATCAAATGTATATGATGACATAATATGAATATTTTTTCTCAAATAGTTATCAAAATCTTTAAACACTAATTCAACTAACTCATTCTCATCTTCCATTGTTATTCTACAATATGTTCTTTCTTGTGAATGTTTATCATGTGAAAGAGGTAAATTATCGATAATATTTTCTAATTCCTCTAGATCTTGAATATACGTAATACTCATTCTAATTGTTATATCAATTTCATTATTATCTTTAATTCAATTTTATAATATCGATAGACGCTTGTTTTTACCTTTTCCTTTTTGTTCTTTAATTGTCTTCTTTTTTGTATAAGGTGATAAATTACTTAAAGATGATTTTTTCTTATCATTTTGTTTCAGAGTAAATCTGTGTTTATTATCTTTTTTTTCAATATGAAGTTCATTTATATTTATAATTTCACCTGTTTCTTTATCATAAGTTACATCTCTTACCCTAATTAATTTCTTTCTATCCAATAATTTTTTTAAATATTCTTTAAGTTCATTTGTATCTTCTTCATTTAATCCATGTTTTATCTTGCACTTATCACAATATTCCATTAACTTATTTATTTTACACAACTTATTTAACTTACTCCAAGGCTGTTTTTCCTTATTTGTTTGAATAATTTCATTATCCAACATATTATGAACATTTGTAATTGTATCGTTCTCTCTCTTTTCCATATGATTAAAGTTTGGGTTAATCAACATCGATTGATATTCTATATTCTTTAACAAATTACACTTCTCTACAGCTTCATTATCCTTCTCTTCCTCTATAGTATTTTTACCATCCAAGGGAGTAATATGTGATTGGTTCATATATATTATATAATAGCTTTAAGTTTATACTTTTTATATAATATATTAAATATACATAGAATGAGCAAAGAAATAACTTTAATAAAATCGAGAGAAAAAAGAATAACAAACATATATCAACATTATAGTAGAGAACAACAAAGAGATTTTTTATCATTATTATATTTTGGTGAATATCCACAAGATAAGAAAAATATTATATATGAAATAGAAAAAGATATTGTATACAAAATAAGAAACTACAAAATACAAGATATTAAAAAACAGAGATATATTGGAAACATTACTTATGATAATATTATTCAAAAACTTGTTGAAAGTAAATTATTATGCTACTATTGTAAAAAAAATATAGATATTTGTTACATGTTTCGAAATCAACAAAATCAATGGACATTAGACCGAATAGATAATGACACAAGTCATACATTTGATAATTGTGTGATTTCTTGTTTGCATTGTAATATCTCAAAGGGTAAACGTTCCCATACTAATTTTAAGTTTTCAAAGCAACTTCAAGTAATTAAAGATGAATAGATTTATTCTCCATTACGAACACATTTTCCTACAGGAAAACGTGGAATATTATTTTTAGTAAGTTCTTGATATATAATTGTTAATTGTTTTCCAATATACTTATCACCATTCTCATATAACTCTTTTCTATAAGAGTGACTTCCACGTGGTCGAACTTTAAAAGTTTGCATTGTGTTTGGAACTTCACATATCCAAATCATTGTTCCTTTATCTTTACCAATACCTTGCTCGTATCCAACAATTTTATACTCACTCTCTTTCATTTGTTTAAATTTCATAACATCTTTAGAACGATATTTGCATATATATTTTCCTTTTGGATTACGCAATATAATACCTTCATATTTTTTATTCATCATTCTATCATAGAAACTTATTAATTCATCTTCATTGTTTATATATTCTGTTTCTACAAGATGAATATTAGAATATTTATCTTTAGTATGAAAAAGATTTTTTAAGTATGTATACCGCTCTTCAAAATTATTCTCTTTTACTATATCAAAACAATGAAACTTTATTTTTTTTACATCTTCATTTAATTCTGTGGAATTGCTTGATGATTTACGTATGTGACCAACTAATTCCTCAAAAGGTATCTCATTTGAATATAATTCTCCATCTAATATAATATCTTTTCCAATAATTTTATGAATTTTAGTTAATTCATCCACAAGATGGTTTAATATAAACAAATTACCATTTCTAGATTGAAAAGTTATCTCTTTATTCTTTATCTTGATTAAACATCGTATACCATCTAATTTAGGCTGAACCATATATCCACTATATTCCTCTTTCCAAACTTTATATGAAGAACATAACATTGGATACATAGTAGTGCTTGTATCTTCAACAGGAATCTCTTTATTCATATCGATATATCCACTTTTATCTTTCTTATCTTTCCATTTACGTTTTAACTCTTTCGTTGCTTGTTCTAAAGGTGTCGTTTCATTCATTTTTCCGATGTTTTTTCCCTGTATATACTCGGTAAAAGTTGTTTGTAAGTTATCTAAAGAATAACCAAATGAAACACTTGTCATTATAATATTTCTCTCTAGATCTTCTACAACATTACCCTTCCAATATATCATTTTTCCACTTTTTGTCTTTCCTTTTAACATAGGCATTTCAAGCAATATACTCATCTTATTCATTTTTATATGTATTTTATATTATTTATTGTTTAATTAAATTTATATAATATGTGGTTAAATACATAATTTAATTTATGTTTATCATATATGAATAATTGTATTTATATTTGGAGACCTAAAGATTATAATAATGATATGAAGAGAGAACAAAGTATACCTACGAAAAAAAAACAAGAAGAAATACAAGAAGATAATCATGGTTTTCAACGTCCATTTATACCACCAAACTCAACAGATACAAAAAATGCAATTCAATTAAGTCTTAGTAATGGAATGAATGATGAAGCGTTTCATATTAAATCGAATAAGAGAGAAGATATAACAAATAATTTAGCATCTAGAGACTTGGCTATTCAAACTTGTATTAATCCATTCTTAACTACCAACTATATTGACGATCTTGAAATACACGAAAAGTTTTTAAAACCAAAAAATACAAATTTATAAAATATAGGTTTAAAGCGTATAATTATAATATATTATATAATGGCTTTCAAATATTCTACACAAAATGATTTATTATTAAAAAAATTATTAAATTTCTATGATAAAGAGAATAATTTAGAAAAAATAATTCCTATAATAAATGGTGAGAGTAAATTATCTATCCGTATTATTGACTGGTTTGTAACTAACTATTCTAAAAAGTATTTTACAATATATAATATTAAAGAAGAAGATGATACGAATAGGCGTTTCAAGGTATATACAGACTATAAACTAAAATTAAGAGCATATAGTAAAAAGAGGTTTGATCCCTTTTGTCGTTGGGAGAGAATAAATATTCCTTATAAAAGTGGTTCTTATATACAGACAACAATAGGACAATTGAATTTTTTCAAGTGGGCTTTAGAGAATAAAATCCTTGATTATATTGAAAACCATCAAAGCGATATAGAAAAAGATATGAACTCAAGAAATAGCACTGCAAAAAAAAAGAATAGTATAGAAACTATACATGAAAATAAACAAAATACAAAAACACGAAAAGTAAGACAAGAATTATCGGTTTCAGCAAGTAAAAGCATAAAAAAAGAAAATGTACAAATAGTAGTTAAGTTTAATTAAGATTTATAAAAATATAAATATATGTTAATTATATTTTTATAATGGGAAATAAGATAACTTCTTATAAATTTATTAATTTTGAGGATATACAAAATTATATAAGTAACCATAATATGACAATTCTTTTAATAAGCACTTTACCTGAAAAAGATTATGACTTAATTATACCAAAAACATTACATTTTAAAGAAGAGATAGACATTGTGAATAATATGTTGAAGGAAAATATCAATTGTCCTATTTACATTTACGGGAGAAATACAAATGATTACACTATCTATAAAAAATATGAACAATTATTACAACTAGGATTTACAAATGTTTATTTATATAGTGGTGGTTTATTTGAATGGTTATGTTTACAAGATATATATGGAAATGATGAGTTTCCTCTATCAAAAAAAGAAAATGATATATTAAAATATAAACCTGATAGTCATTTTGTCTATCATAATTCTACAATAAAGTACTAGTAACACGATTTATATATTGTTTCTTCAAATTCTATGATATGTTTCTTATCAATAATGTTATGTATAAATTGAATAATCTTTTCAATGAAAGGCCTATATTCTTGTTCTGTTGTTTTTTCCGTGTTACCATTCAATATCAATGTCTCGTAATTGATTAACCAATTATCATGTTTCTCTGTTAACTTTTTTAAATAATCAATTGGAATAATTTCACCTACTCTACTTCTTTTGATAACCCGTTCAAAACATATTTCAGGTGATGTTTTTAAATAAATAAACTTAAAGGTTGGTATGTCACTAACAAAATAATCAAACCACATTAAATATATCTTGTAATTTATTTCCTCTATTTTATCATCTTCATATAAAAGTGAAGCAAACACATTTTTATCCGTGTACAAACACCTTTCTGTAATAATGATTGAATTGTTGTGTCTTTTTAATGCCTCTTTCAAAATCATAAGTCGAGATATATATGCCATAATTTGAAATGAAAAACCATATTTTTCTTGATCTTCATAAAACTTTTCTAAAATACTTTTATTTGTTTTATCACGAATATTCTCCCATATATCAACAGGCTCATCTAGAAATATTAATTTTCTATTACAAATATGTGTTAGTTGTGATTTCATAATAGAAACAAGAGTAGACTTTCCTGAACCAATATTACCCTCGACACTAATTAGAATATTCTCTTGTTTCATAGTTTGTTTGTATATATAGGTTTAATATAATATATAGTTTCAATTTTATGTATAATTCAATTGCACCTTTCTAACTTTAAAACGCTCCCAATGGTTCATAAAAAATACCAAAATGTAAGTCAGTAGTAGGAATATCCGTTATCACAATCAAATAAAATTAACATAATATTTTATAATTCATAATAAAGTCTAAGAAAAGGTTTTTGAAATTATGTAAACAATACATTTAATATTCTAGAACCTATGGAGAGATTTAGACGTGAAATAGAAAGACGAGATTGAGAAGAACAAGCAAGAGATGAAGACCCCGAACATTCAGAACAATCACAAGACCCACCAAGTGTTGGTGGAAGACGACCTAAAAAGAGAACTAAAACGAAGAAAAGAAGAACACGTAATATAAATAAAAGAAAAGGAAGAGGAAGAAATACGAATAAAAGAAGAAGCAATAAAAATAAAAGAAAAAAATAAAAACTATTGATTTATGTATTCATTTATGGTGTATTTCATACGTGTCAATGAATAAATCCATATCTAATTATGAATAGGAAAATACTCAATCAATTTTATATAATATATTTTGAATTATATAAAATGTATAACATAAATGGTGTAAAATCTTAGTTAGAGTAAGCTAAGCCACCCATACCCGACATAACACGGAGTACATTGTAGTTGGTGGCATAGACACGAACACGAGCAGTCTTCTCACCAGCAACAGTGTTGTTAGAAAGAACAAGTTGAAGAGTAGCGTTATCTATACGAGAGAAGTTACAGGTGCCACTTGGTTGATGCTCTTCAGGACGGAGTGCGAAAGAGTATACATTGATACCAGTGTCAGGGTGGCGAGTGTGATGTTGATAAGGTTGAACAAGGTCGAAGTAAGTGCCTTCACGCTCAGAGAAGCGGTCTTGACCATTAAGTTGGAGTTTAGCAGTGACAACTGGATTTTCACCCCAGCAGTGAAGGTGAAGACCAGTCTCCGACAAAACAAAGGCTGCTGCATCAGATACACCCGAGTTGATAATCTCATCTCCCTCTAGTAATGCGGTCACTTGTCCTGCTTGGTCGTTGAAGATTTGATTTCCACTATTGATGAAGTTATTTATGTCAGCACTTGCTGATCCAACAATACCTTGACGAGAACTATATACAAGCATCGAATTGGTAAGAGCATCTAAACTATCAGTGTAGTTGAAAGGCTGTGCGCCAAGAGTGTGATTGAGTGCTGCACCACATTCAAATGCTTTGCAATAATCAACATTCTCATCAGGTTGAACAACCCAAACAAGTTCTTTACAAGGGTGATTAAAGTTCAACTTGATACGATTGCTGTTGCTACCAACGGATTCATCACCAGTGAATTGAAGTTGTTCGATGAGGTATTCATGTGGATTTTGAGCCATACGACGACGTTCATCCGTATCAAGGAAGATGTAATCTACATAGAGAGAACCAGCAACAAGAGATTTATTAAAAGCTTGGGTAGCTTTTACACTTCCAGTAGAACAAGCTGATGGAAGTTGATCTACAGCAAACAAGCATTCCTCAAGAGGACGGAGTTCAACATTAATGCGAACTTCGTGGTATTGTAAAGCAATAAGAGGAAGGGCAAGACCAGGGTTGCGACAGAACCAAAATTGAAGAGGAACATAGAGGGTAGTCTCAGGTAAGTCTTTTCTTGGAGTGCAAACATTTCCGACACCATCAGTGCAAGGACCGACAACATCTTCAAACTCAGGGTCAGTTAAATAAGTAAGTTGAGTGGTTTGACCAATCATCTTATTGTATCCTTGTTCTTGTTCAGCAGTAAGGGTAAGTTGGTTCCAGATGTGCATCCAGTCACCATATTGACGATCAATACGTTGACCACCGATCTCAACCTCAACCATGGAAACCATTTGTTCGCCAGGGTAATCTAACCATCTAGCATAATTAGCTTCACTCGATGAGATTTGAGGAAGAGTTACTTGTAAATAAGTTCGGTAAGCTAAATCACCATTTCTAGAAATAGTACATTGAACTTTGCGTCCGAAATCGACTTGTCCGTTGAAGGTTTGTTCGATAGATTCCATAGAGAAGTTCGTATGTCTACGATAGGTAACCTTCCAGAAGGTGATTTGAGGAGATCCAGTTAAATAAACATCTTGAGCGCCATAAGCAACTAATTGCATAAGTCCACCAGCCATTTTATATTATTACTAAATATTTTTTTTTTAAAAAAATAATTAATTAATTTCTTTTTTTAAGTTTATTAATATTTTATTTAGATTTGAGTTTTTATCAATAAAATCTGCTAAATAGTTTTCTTCAAAAACCTCTTTCTTATTATCATGTCTCTTTGTAAATATATAAGAGTCTTTGTTTTTTTTAATATTCCATCCGTTATCAAGTGCATTATAAATAAAAATCATTTTTTTTATTACTTCTAAATCAATGTTATAATTCATATCTTTAAACACGTTCATAATAATAGAATAACATAAAAAATAATAGTATATATTACTAAATATTTGTGTATTTTTTAAATTAAATAGTAATAAAACTTATAATATATGAAGTTTAAACCAAAAAATAATAAAAATATAAAAATAGATAAGAAAACAATTGTTACACTAGATAAAAAACATAATGATATCATTAATAGAATGAATAAAGATACAATATCAATACCTAAATACAAAAGAGAAATAGAAAAACTAACACTAAAAATCAAGAATAAAAGTTATGAAAGTATTGATGATAAACTGAATATGTTGGATAGAATACAACAACTAAAACAAAATATAAGAGAGATAAAGAGAGAACATAAAGAGTATTATTTAAATAATTCTAAATATATATTTAATTATTTTGAAAGTAAAAAGAATATAAGTAAAGATAACTACAACAAAAAAAAGATAATGTCTTTTTTTTGTAAGAAGGATAATAAAGATAATGATGAGAGTAAAAATATTGATTATTCGAAAATATATCTAAAAAATATAGATGATAGATTTATAAATATAGATGATTATATTGAGAAACATGATAAGTGTAAATATTGTTCTGGAGAATTAATCTGTGTAGAGAATGAAGGGATATTATTATGTAATCAATGTTCAAGACAACATAAGTTTTTGATTGAGCCAGAAAAACCTTCTTATAAAGAACCACCTAAAGAAGTTACATTTTATGCTTATAAGAGAATTAATCATTTTCGTGAAATATTGGCACAATTTCAAGCTAAAGAAACAACCCAAATAGATGATGAAATTATTGAAAATATTAAAAAACAAATACAAAAAGAGAGAATTACTCTCGATACTCTATCTAATGATAAAACTAAACAAATATTAAAAAGCTTAGGATATAATAAATATTATGAACACATACCATTTATTAAAGAAAAATTAGGAATAAAACCTCCAACAATGTCTCTTGAATTGGAGAATAGATTATGTAATTTATTTTTAGAAATTCAAAAACCATATATTAAATATTGTCCAAATGAAAGAGTAAACTTTCTAAATTACTATTATGTTCTCTATAAAATTTGTGAATTATTGGGTGAAGATGAATATTTGAAGCATCTATATATGTTAAAAGACCCTATCAAAAGAATGGAACAAGATGAAATATGGAAAAAAATTTGTAATGAATTAGATTGGGAGTTTATACCAACTATTTAATAGTCTTTTAACGTGGGAAACCAACTAAATTAGCACCCATACCAAATCCTGCACCACTTCTTGCAGTAACAGCCATCGATGGAAGGTAAGTATCTAAAATAACAAAGGTAGCGGCGGCAGTGAGTGCAACCAATGAAACTTCGTCTAAACTCATACTTCTGCGTGGAATAGCAAATGCGGCAATGGCAACGATTACACCCTCAACAAGATATTTGACAGCACGTCGTAGTAATTCACCTAAATCAAACATATTATCTAATCCGTTCATGTTTTTATAATATTAATATAGAAAAAATAATTATATTATGGATAAAATAACTTAAATATATAATGAATACGTTAAATATAATGACAAAGGATAATGAAAAATATGTTGATTTATTAGATGAGGATCGTCCTTTAGCAGGACAAAAATTTGTATGTATATCCTTTATATCTCCAGAAAATATTATAAAGCAGAAGGAAATGTTTTATTTTCAAGAGTTTATGAAAGATTTTGATTTTACTAAATCAATGTCTAAATTTCATCAATTCCTAAATTTTGTATCTTACAAATATAGTATTGATTTTAATAAAGTGAATGAGGATTTCAATGATTTTGTAAAGGAAGAAAAAGAGTATTTAATCAAAAATAACATTGAAGATGAATATAAGAACTTTCTTGATAGAAAAGAAGATGATTTGTTAAAAGAGTATAATGAAAAATATAATTTCCAAACCAATGTCCGTGGATTAAAAGTACGTGGTGTCTTTGAGACGATACAAGAGGCAGAGATGCGTTGTAAACTTCTAAGAGAGATTGATCCAAATCATGATATTTATGTTGGTCAGGTTGGTATATGGATGCCTTGGCATCCTGAATCATACAAGACTGGGCATGTTGAATATATGGAGAAAGAGTTAAATAATTTAATGAGAGAGAAGATGAAGAATGAAGAACAAGCTAAAGCTCAATTTGAAGAGAGAATTAAAGAAACAAGAAAGAAGGCAATTGAAGAGAATATAAAAATTGCACGTGAAACAGGTAATAAACTTACACAAAATATTGATGAAAATGGTAATTTAGTAGGTATAACAAATACAAATACAATATTAGATTCACTCGAGTCTAGTGTTGGAAAACAGAATGTTACAAGTGCAGACATTAAGAAAGAATTATTTGAGGGTGAAAATATATTGACAAAAAAGAAATAAATAAACAATATATATTATTGATTATTTATTACCATCTATTACCTTTCATTACGTTAATATTAGGAAGATTTTTATTTTTTTTGACACGCGTTGGGTCAAAAGAAGGGGGTTCATTATTTTCGTCATCACTTGGTATATCTTTAGATAATTCCCAAAATTGTTTTGAACCTAGTTTAAAGTCTCCGTGAGCTTGTGCTTTATACCAGTATATTTGGTCTTTTAATTGATTACTTTTTGAATTATTGTCAATTACTAAACATTCATAATTTTCAGTGCATTGGTCCATTACTTGACAAAATGATTCAAATGTTGGAAACATTCCAGCATAATGTTCATATATTCTTCTTCTATTAGAAATATAGTTCTCTCTTAAAATGAATACATAATCGATATTGGAACGTAAATTCGGTGGAATACCAAGAGGATATTGCATTGATATTACAAGCATTAATTTCCAATGACGTCCATTCATAAATAATAATCTCATAAGTTTATCTTTTGCCCAGCTATTATCATATAAACAATCATCTAAAATAATAAAAGCTCGAGGATCAATCTTACTAGTTCCATATGCTTGTTTTTCTTTCTTAACACGTTTTAATATCATCTTTTGACGTTTTAGTATATTTTCTATAATTCCAGTATTATATTCATCGTGTATGAATAGACGTGGAACGTGTTTACTAAAGAAACCATTACTTGCTTCTGTTCCTGAAATAACAGTTCCAATTGGAATATCTTGGTGATAATATAATAAATCTGCAATTAAAAAACTCTTTCCTGTATCTCTTTTTCCAAGTAGGATTATAACTGGTCCTTTATTTTCATTTGGATTAAATGTTATTTGCTTCATACTAAACTTATTTAATTTTAATCTAACATCATTGCTCATTATATATAGAAATATAATATTTTTTTTAAATCTTCAAACGAATAAATGATTAGTTTATTTTTGAAAGTATTTTTATTTATTTAATCTAAATGATAAATATTTTCTATAAAAAGAATGATAATAAAGAACTATTTCAGCAATTTAATACTTTAGAAAGTAATAATATTAGTGATATTTTAAATTACATTCCAATATATAATAATTTTTTTTCTATCAATGATAAAAATTGGAATTCATTTAATTTAAATCATAAATGTCATATTCGACAGATTAAAGAACAACATAATTATAATACTTTCTCTATTATAGTTGAAGATTCAGGTTTAAGAAAAGAAGTTAAATCTTTTTTTAAGTTCTCTCCTTTATTAGACCCGATTAAATATATTGGTGGAAAATATAAAAACATATCTTCAGAAACAATTCTTACATTACCTAATTATAACAAAGAACACGAGTTTGATAAATATACTGATCCAAACAATATTGCATATGTTGACTCTTTCTTTTCTTTTCTATCAAATAAGTTGAAAGAAGAATATGATTTTATACATGGAATAGATTTTTATGGTTCTTTCCTTGGTATTCAAAGTAATTTTATATGCGATATTAGTGATGATATAGAATATCTAGAAAACTCAAAGACATTTTATCAAAACGAAGGAACTATATTTGAACTTGACCCAAATTATTATGAAGGAAATAACTATTTTCAGACTAGAAAACATAAAAAAGCACTAAAAATACATGATACTGCAAAAATATCTATTTCTGACCCTTCCAATGATATTAGTTTAAATGAAATGTTTATCGCAACCAACTCAAAAACCTATAAAAATGAAACTTTAAAAACATATTACAAAAATACACGAATAAATAAAAGTAGCAATTCTTCTAATATGTCAAAAGAGGATAGTTGTTCAGATTCATGTTCTAGTGATGAAAGTAATACAACATCTAGTAGTTCTGATAATGATGAAAAATCAAATGTTCAAAGTGATGATCAAAGTGATGATCAAAGTGATGATCAAAGTGATGATCAAAGTGATGAACAAAGTGAAATGGAAGTATCCGCAACAATATTTAAGATTCCTGTACAAATTATATGTACTGAAAAACTAGAAAGTACATTAGATGATTATATCCAAACGAATAATAACTCTATTCATCTGAAAGAATGGAAATCTATTCTCTTTCAAATAATTATAATGTTAGTTACTTACCAAAAAGTTTTTAATTTCACACATAATGATTTACATACCAATAATATAATGTATACACAAACAAATAAAAAATATTTTTACTACAAATATAATGACATAACATATAAAGTTCCTACATTTGGTAAATTATATAAAATTATAGATTTTGGACGTAGCATTTACAATTATAAAAATAATGAAATATGCAGTGATAATTATAAAAAAGGTGAAGATGCATATGGACAATATAATTTTGGAGTATATTATAATAAAAATAAACCATTGTTAAAACCCAACTATGCATTTGATTTATGTAGATTATCTTGTTCTTTAATCGATTATTTCATTGATGATTATCAAGAAATTAATAACATAAAACAAAATGAAATTAATAAATTAATATTAGAATGGTGTAAAGATGATAATGGAAAAAATATTTTATATAAATCAAACGGGAGTGAAAGGTTCGAAGGCTTCAAATTATATAAAATGATTTCTAGAATTACACACCATCAAATCCCTGAAAAAGAATTATCAAAAGATTTATTTAAAGAATATATCATCAAAGATAAAATAACTGAAAATATAATGGATATAGATAAAATGAAAAAAGAGTATGTTTAATATAATTATAATTTTTATATTAAACATCTAATTAAAAATCTGGGTCGTTCATAAATACCATTGGCATACTTGAAGAAACAACATAACTAAGTGGTTGCAATTGGTCTAATATAAATATTCCTGCCATACTTGATACGAATACAACTAGTGTCTCTCTAAATAATATCTTTAATGGTTTATCTTGTTTCAAGATAAATCTATACTCTAAATATTTGTATAGAAAATAACAAAAAGTTATTGAAGCAGACATTATTAGTGTTGATTGTTTATTCTCCATTTAGTATAATGTTATAATTCAATATTTATTTTTTAACGTAATTATTTTAATTCAACAATCATATCGTCTAATAAAACATCCGTATCTGTTTTCAATTTGATATTGGAATCAATATTATGAATATCTAAATTATCTAATTCAACGTTAACATCATCAAATATTTTTATTCGTTCTTCATCATCATCATCCTCCTCTTCATTCTCTCTACGTTCTTTATCTCTAATGGATGAAATCTCTTCTAATCTTTCTATTGTTTTGGGGGCCTCTATAAATTGACTCTCTTTATCTTCAATCACTCTAGGTGTTTCTTTTTTGTTAAAATCTAGAACTTGGTCTTTATCATTGAATTGTATAGAGTTCTTTTTTACATCCTCTACTTTATTAATATTTTCATTATTAGAACTATCAATAGATAACGTTATATCTTCTTCTTTCTCTCTATCTTTAACCTGTTTTACTACTTCATTTTCCTTTTTATTCATAGTATCTTCTTTAACTACTTTATTTTCCTCTTTATTCATAGTATCTTCTTTAACTACTTTATTTTCCTCTTTATTCATAGTATCTTCTTTAACTACTTTATTTTCCTCTTTATTCATA
>LFIK01000138.1_pt1 | contig 49042 bp, 42 predicted proteins | sample 643401 | NCBI WGS metagenome assembly LFIK01 (sample SAMN03777447, study PRJNA286221) | soda lake metagenome | biome: soda lake; feature: Kulunda steppe; material: water; isolation source: sample T5-Br brine of Lake Tanatar-5 | place: Russia: Kulunda steppe | collected 2010-07
ACGAACAGCGCATGATCGTGGAGACCACGCGCACCTTTGTCGAGGCCGAGCTCTACCCCCACGAGGCCGAGGTCGAACGCACCGGCCACCTGCCCATGGACCTGATCCGCGAGTTGCAGGCCAAGGCCATGGCCGCGGGCCTCTACGCTGCCAACATGCCCGAGGAAGTGGGCGGCGCGGGGCTCGATACGCTGTCCTGGCTGCTTTACGAAAAGGAACTGGGCCGGGCGAATTACGCGCTGCACTGGACCTGCGTGGCGCGGCCGTCGAACATCCTGCTGGCGGGCACGCCTGCGCAGCGCGAGAAATACCTGATGCCCTGCATCCGGGGCGAGACCTGGGATTGTCTGGCCATGACCGAACCCGGCGCGGGGTCCGACCTGCGGGGCATGTCCGCCAGCGCCCGGCCAGACGGGGGCGACTGGGTGCTCAACGGCACCAAGCATTTCATCAGCCATGCCGATATCGCGGGCTTCACCATCGCCTTCATGGCCACGGGTGAGGAAGACACCCCTCGCGGGCGCAAGAAGCTGATCACCGCGTTCTTCGTGGACAAGGGCACACCCGGTTTCACCGTGCGCGAAGGCTACCGCAACGTGGCGCATCGCGGCTATACCAACGCGATCCTGGAGTTCGACGACTGCCGGGTTCCGGGCGAAAACGTGCTGGGCGCGGTGCATCGCGGCTTCGAGGTGGCGGGCAAATGGCTGGGCGCCACGCGGTTGCAGGTCGCCGCCACCTGCCTGGGCCGCGCCGACCGGGCGCTGGCGCATGCGGTGGGCTGGGCCGCCGAGCGGCGCCAGTTCAGCCAACAGATCGGCAAGTTTCAGGGCATCGGCTTCAAGCTGGCGGATATGGCGATGGAGCTGAAGGCGGCGGAGCTGCTGACCTGGGAGGCGGGGTGGAAATACGATCAGGGCAGCGTAACCGAGGCCGACATGGCCATGGCCAAGCTGAAGGCGTCCGAGATGCTGGCCATGGTCGCCGACGAGGCGATCCAGATCCACGGCGGCATGGGGCTGATGGACGAGTTGCCGCTTGAGCGCATCTGGCGCGACGCGCGGCTGGAGCGGATCTGGGAGGGCACGTCGGAGATTCAGCGCCACATCATCAGCCGCGAGATGCTGCGCCCGCTGGGCGGGTAGCAGGGCTTCGGCCGGGCGCGGCCAGCCCGAGGGAGCGCCCGCTCAGCGCCCCACCCACCCCACCCATGGCGCTTCGCGGGCGCTGCCCGACGCGGGGCGTCGGGCGGGCATGAGTTTGGGCGTCTTTCAATGATCCCGCGGGCCACCTACCCCTTGCGGTCGGCCTCGATCGCTTTCTGCGCCGCAGCCAGCCTTGCCACAGGCACGCGGAAGGGTGAACACGAGACATAGGCGAACCCGGCGTCGCGGCAAAACGCGATGCTGTCCGGATCGCCCGCATGTTCGCCGCAGACCGACAGCGTCAGGTCCGGCTGCGCGCGGCGCCCGCGCTCGGCGCCGATCAGGACCAGTTCGCCCACGCCCTCGCGGTCCAGCACCTGAAACGGGTCTTCGCCGAAAACGCCAAGCTGCACGTAGTCCGACATGAACCGCCCGGCATCGTCGCGCGACAGGCCATAGGCCATCTGTGTCATGTCGTTGGTGCCAAAGGACAGGAAGGACACGTGCTGCGCGATCTCTTCGGCGCGCAGGGCGGCGCGCGGGGTTTCCACCATCACCCCCAGCCGATAGCCGAAATCGACCCCGGTTTCGGTGCGCACGGCGGCCGCGACCGCCTCGACCCGGGCCTTGACCATCTCGACCTCGCGCACGGCCGAGACCAGCGGGATCATGATCTCGGGCACCACCGCCTCGCCGCTCGCCTGCTGCACGGTGGCGGCGGCCTCGAAGATGGCGCGGGCCTGCATGTCGTAGATCTCGGGCACCGTCAGCCCCAGCCGCACGCCGCGCATGCCCAGCATTGGGTTGAATTCGGACAGCGCCTCGGCCCGGCGGGTAATCACCGACAGGGGTCGGTCCAGAGCGTCGGCCAGTCCGCGCATCCCTTCGCGCGTATGTGGCAGGAACTCGTGCAAGGGTGGGTCGAAGAGCCGGATGCAGACCGGGCGGCCCTGCATGATGCCGAACAGATGGATGAAATCCTCGCGCTGCATGGGCAGCAGGCGTTCCAGCGCGGCGGCGCGGTCCTGCGCGGTATCGGCAAAGATCATCTCGCGCATGACCAGCAGGCGGTCATCCTCGAACAGCATGTGCTCGGTCCGGCACAGGCCCACGCCCTCGGCCTCGAAGTCATGGGCGATGCGGGCGTCGGCGGGGGTGTCGGCATTGGCGCGCACGCCGATATCGCGGCGCGCGTCGGCCCAGGACAGGAGCGTGCGGAAGCTTTCGTCCAGCGCCGGTTCCAGCAGGTCTGCCGCGCCTGCCAGAACGTCGCCGGTGGAGCCATCGAGCGTGATGACATCGCCTTCGCGCAGCACCCGGTCGCGGGCGGTGACGGTGCGGTTGCGCATGTCCACCCGCACGCCCGAAGCCCCCACCACGCAGGGCAGCCCAAGCCCGCGCCCGATCACTGCCGCGTGGCTGGTCATGCCGCCACGCTCGGTCAGCACGCCCGAGGCCGCGTGCATGCCGCGAATATCCTCGGGCGTGGTTTCACGCCGCACGAGGATGCAGGGCTCTTCGCGGGCCGCGCTGGCCTGCGCCGCCGAGGAGGTGAAGACGATCCGCCCCTGCGCCGCACCCGGGCTGGCGGCGATGCCGCGCGCAAAAAGGTCGCGCCGCGCCTGCGGGGCCACCTGCCGGTGCAGGAGGTCGGCAACCGCCTTGGGTGGCACGCGCATCAGCGCCTCGTCGCGCGGGATGATCCCGTCCTCGGCCAGCGCCACGGCGATGCGCACCTCGGCCCGGCTGGAGCGGGTCACGGGCACCGCGTCGAGCACCGCCAGCGCACCGTCATCAAGGGCGAATTCGATCTGCATTTCCTCGCGCAGCCGGGCGCGGGCGATCTCGCCATGGCCGAGCAGCGCGGCAAAGGCTTCGGGCGCACGCTCCTCGAGCGAGGCGCCGCGCGGGTCACGGGTGAGGTAGAGCGTGTCGGCGCCATTCTCCAGCGCTTCGCGCCCCTGTCCGTGGGTCTTGAACCGACCCGTGGGGCGGCGCTCGCCGGTGGCGGGGTCGATGAACTGGATCACCCCCGCACCGCTGACCCCTGCGCCAAAGCCGCCCGCCATGGCCTGCACCACCAGGCCAAGCCCGGCCTCGGCCGGGGCACCGCGCGCCTGGCGCAGAAGCCGGGCCGAGGTCCCCTCCCAGGCGCGCGCCATGGAGCGCAGCACCTCGGCCAGTTGCACCGCCGGGTCCTGCGGGAAGGGCTCTTCCATCTCGGTTTCGTAGTCGTGCAGCGCGGCCTGCAAGGCGGGCAGGCAGGGTTCGGCGGCGTCGAACAGGTCCGGGTCCAGCCGCGCCACATGCTGCGCATAGGCCTGCACGAAACGCAGATAGAGCCGGGTCGCCACCGGCTCGCCATGGGTGTCGGCGATCTCGGCGTGGCGCGCATCATTCATGCCGATGTTGAGTATCGCGCCGGGGCCGCCCCAGCCCGCCTGCTCGGGGCTGGGGCGGACGGAGACAAGCTGTCCAGCCTCGAACCGCTGGAGCATGCGCGCAAGATCCGGCATGTGCCCGGCCGCGATGGCGCGGATAGCGGCAAAGGACAGCGCCACCGTGCGCGGTACCGGCATGTCGAGGCGGATCAGCCGCTGCAGGCATTTCGCGCGCCAGCCGTGATGATCCGCACGGATCACGGCGGAATGCGTGATTTCGCTGTAGTCGTTGCGGCTCATGTGGATCGGCATGGGCGGGCCTCCGGGCATGGATCGGAGACATCACCGACCCGCTGGGACAATACGCCGATTGAGCGTGGCTTCAAGCACGGCGTTGCTGCAGTGCCGCATCGGATTGCGTGCAGCGCGTTCACGGCACGGGCCGGAGTGTTACCCGCATGGGAAACGGCGATGCGCGGCGCGGGCTCTTGCCCCGCTCCTGCGCCAGCAGGAGCGGGGCCCCCGAAGGCTGCCGGGGCGGGTGGGTGGGCGCGGCCCGAGGGGGCGCTTCCGGGCAACGGATGCCGTCTGGGGCTGCGGTCCGCCCCGGACGACCGGACCGCTTGCGGTGAGGGATGGCCCAATCGGCAACGGGGGCTCCCGCCTATCGCCGGACGCATCGAAGATGCGCCCGCTCCCGTTGGGCCGGGCGCGCGCTTCGCGCGCGCACGCGACGCGAGACCCGCACTTGATCACGCTTGCGCTGGCTGCGATCAACCCCCTTGCATCCGCGCACCAAGCGCCGTTCTATGTCGCTGATGCGGCGCGCAGGGAGGGCCGGGCATGACCAGCGAAAGCGAACGCAAGCGCCGCATCTGGGGCTGGTGGATGTTCGACTGGGCCAACCAGCCCTACAATACGCTGCTGCTGACCTTCATCTTCGCGCCCTATTTCGCTTCGGCCGTAGCCCCCGACCCGGTGACCGGGCAGGCCATGTGGGGCTGGATGCTGGCAATCTCGGGCGTGCTGACAGCGCTCTTTGCCCCCATCCTGGGCGCCATAGCCGACAATGCGGGATACAAGCGGGTCTGGATCCTGTTCTGGTCGGTCCTTTATGTCGTCGGTTCCTTCTCGCTCTGGTGGGCGGTGCCTGATGCCGACACCGCCACCATCATGCTGATCCTCGTGGCCTTTGCCATCGGCATGGTGGGGCTGGAATACGGGATCGTCTTCACCAATGCGATCCTGCCCAGCCTGGGCAAACGCGAGGAACTGGGCCGTATTTCGGGCACCGGCTGGTCGCTGGGATATATCGGCGGGCTCGCCTCGCTGGTGGTGATGCTGCTGTTTCTGGCCGAGAACGAGGCCGGGGTCACCTTCATCGGCATAGAGCCCATCTTCGGCCTCGACCCCGACGCGCGCGAAGGCACCCGCGCCGTGGGGCCGCTCTCGGCGCTGTGGTATGTCGTCTTCGTCATCCCCTTCTTCCTCTGGGTGCACGAACCGCCCACCCCGCAACAGGCGCGCGGCGCGGTCCGGCGGGGGCTGGCCGAGCTGAAGACGACCCTCAAGGCCCTGCCGGGGCGCAAGAGCCTTTTCGCCTATCTCGGCTCCTCCATGATCTACCGCGACGGGCTGAACGGCATCTATGCCTTTGGCGGCATCTATGCGGCGGGGGTGCTGGGCTGGTCCATCGTCCAGATCGGCGTTTTCGGGATCATCGCGGCGGCGGTTGGGGCGCTGGGCTGCTGGGTCGGCGGCAAGTTCGATTCGCGGCTGGGGCCGAAGCCGGTGATCGTGGCGGCGATCCTGCTGCTGATCGCGGTCTGTACGATCATCGTCGGCACCGACCGGACCATGGTGCTGTTCATGCCCGTGGCGCCCGGATCCACCTTGCCCGATATCACCTTCTACCTCTGCGGCGCGCTGATCGGTGTGGGCGGCGGCTCGCTGCAGGCGGCCTCGCGCACCATGCTGGTGCGGCAGGCCAACCCCGAGCGCATGACCGAAGGCTTCGGGCTTTACGCGCTCTCGGGCAAGGTGCTCAGCTTCGTTGCGCCGGGGCTGATCGCGCTGGCCACCACACTCACTGAAAGCCAGCGGCTGGGGGTCACGCCGCTGATCGGGCTTTTCGTGCTGGGGCTGGTGCTGCTACTCTGGGTCAAACCCGAAGGAGAACCGGAATTCCGATCCGTCCCGCACCCCGCGCCCTGATCGCCGCGCTGCTGCTCGCCCTGCCCATACCGGCGGCGGCGCAGTCGCTGGCCAATCAGTTGTTCGGCGCCCATGACCAGCCGTCACTGCAGGCGCCGGCGGCCATCGGCTCCTACGCGCGCGGCTGTGCGGCGGGGCTGGTGCGCCTTCCGGAAACCGGGCCGACATGGCAGGCCATGCGCCTGTCGCGCAACCGCAACTGGGGCCACCCCGAGGCCATCGCCTATGTCCAGGACCTGAGCCGCGAAGCCCGGCGCATCGGCTGGCAAGGGCTCTACGTGGGCGATATCAGCCAGCCGCGCGGGGGGCCCATGACCTCGGGGCATGCCAGCCACCAGATCGGGCTCGACATCGACATCTGGATGCGCCCGCCGCACCGGCTGGACCTGTCGCGGGCCGAGCGTGAAGCGATCAGCTCGATCTCGGTGCGCAGCGCCGATCAGCGCAGCGTCACCTCCCACTGGACCCCGCAGCACCACGCCCTGCTGCGCGCCGCCGCCTCGGACCCGCGGGTGGACCGCATCTTTGTTGCCGCCGCCGTGAAGATCGAGATGTGCCGCACCGCCACCCGCGCCGACACGCCCTGGCTGCAACGCATCCGCCCCGCCGTCGGCCACAACTACCACTTCCACGTGCGCCTGCGCTGCCCCGCCGACTCCCCCGGCTGCGAGACCCAGACGCCGACTGTGGCCGAGCTGTCCAATGGTGGGAACGGCTGCGATGACACGCTGCAATGGTGGGTGACCGATTTCCTGGACCCGCCCCGGCGCGAACGCACCGAACCCGCGCCACCCCGCCGACGCCACCCGCGCGAGTTCACCATGGCCGACCTGCCAAACCAATGCGCAGGGGTGCTGAATGCGCCGTGACCTTCTGCGCCCCGCTCCCATAGCGCGCTGCGGCGGCGCGGGCCTGCCCGCGCCGCCCGGCCCAACCGCAGCCGCCGGATTTTCAATCCGGCGCGCTTCGGGCGGGAGCGCCCCTTTCGCTGGTCCACAACACCCCCGGCACAGGCCCGCCGCATGACCCAACAGACCGACCGCCAGATCAAGGACATTCTCACCCGCACGCGCGTCATCGCCGTGGTAGGCGTTTCCGCCAATCCCGTCCGGCCCAGCTATTTCGTGGCGCGCTACCTGCGGCTGAAGGGGTTTCGCGTGATCCCGGTGAACCCCGGGCTGGCCGGGCAGACCCTGTTCGGCGAGACCGCGCGCGCCGACATTTCCGACTGCCCGCCCGAAACCGACATGGTCGACATCTTCCGCCGCCCAGAGCAGGTCCCCCCCATCGTCGATGCCGCCCTTGACCATCTGCCCGCCCTGCGCACCGTCTGGATGCAGATCGGCGTCCAGCACGCCGAGGCGGCAGAAAAGGCCCGCACCCGCAGCATCGACGTGATCGAGAATCGGTGCCCGAAGATCGAATACCAGCGCCTGTTCGGCGAGTTGCGCATGGGCGGTTTCAATACGGGCGTCATCTCGTCCAGATTGTAAGCGGCGCACACCGATCAACCCATGGCGGAAACATGCCCTGCTGGCGCGGGTGGTTTCCTGGGCAGAAACAGTTTTTTTCAAACCCACGCCATATTTCGAACACCGTGGCCGGGCATCGAAAACGGATGTTGTGATAGAAGGAACCGTGGTGCGGTGAAACTGATGGCGTGATGTCACGTAGAGATTTGCGGGGCAGTTGGCGCGGCCAACGCCCCGATCGGCGTAGTTTCCGCAAGCCATCCGGAACGAGAGGACGTAATCATGAGTGTGACAATCAACGGCGCGATCGTGCTAGACCCCACGGCGCCGGGCGTGACCACCGAAAGCCGGGACACGTCCTATGCCTTCGACAACGGCGATTTCGTCGAGGTGATCAACGACCTGACCTTCACCGGCAACATCGACGGCGAGGCCATCGGCCTGGGCTCCTCGGTGACGATCGACGGTATCGAATACACGCTCGACAGTGTCTTCAATTTCTGGGGCGCGGTGACCACGCTCAACGTGGAAACCGACGAAGAAGCGACATTGCAGGGCCAGGTTCTGGGCATCACCCTGATCAACCCCGAGGACCCGGAAGGCACGCCGCTCAACCTTCTGGCGCCCAGCAACTCGCTCCTGCGCAGCGATGACTGGACCGGCGACCCGATCAATAGCATCCTGGTGGACAGCGATCCGACCGAAGCCGCCGGGATTTCCACCACCCTTGGGGATGACGGCAGCGATGAAAGCAAGCTCAGCGAGGGCGGGATCGATATCGTCTGCTTCACGGCCGGGACGATGATCGACACGAAGGACGGCGCCGTCGCGGTCGAGGATCTGCGCCCCGGCGACATGGTGCTGACGCGGGACAACGGTTTCCTGCCGCTGGCCTGGTGCGGACAGCGCCGCGTGACCGAGGCCGAAATGGCCGCCATTGAGGACATGGCGCCGGTGTTGATCGCAGAGGGCGCGTTGGGCAACGGCCTGCCGGAACGCGCCATGCGCGTCTCGCCGCAGCACCGCATGCTGGTCACCGGGCCGCGTGCCGAACTGATGTTCGGCGAACGCGAGGTGCTGGTCCCTGCGGTGAACATGGTCGGTCTGCCCGGGATCACGCGCGACACGGCGACGGTGACCTATGTGCACATCATGTTCGACAGCCACCAGATCGTGCGCGCCGATGGTGCCTGGAGCGAAAGCTTCCAGCCCGCAGACAGGGCCATGGGTGGTCTGGACGCGGCCCAGCGTGCCGAGGTGGAGTTGCTGTTCCCGCAACTGTCCACCGCCGAAGGTCGGCGCGGCTTCCGCAGCGCCCGCATGATCCTCAAGCCGCAAGAGGCCCGCGCGCTGCTCTCGACCGCGGCGTGACGCCCGGCGATCTGTCGACTGCTTCAATGCCTTGAATGACCATGCCACCCGCCGTGAACACGGCGGGTGGCCTGCATGTGATCCCCGTCACCTATGCCGGGGCGCCTATGCCGGGGTGAAGGTGGCCGAAACCTCGTAGAGCACCGGTTCGTACCGGGTGCAATGGTTGGCGAAAGCCCGATGCCGCTGCTGCATCTCGTCGCTGCGCAGCATCGCCTGAAAATCCGCGCGTTGCGCCCAGCGCGAATAGATGGCCAGCCGGGTTCGGGCGTCATTGACATGCAGCGCCGCGTCCAGAAACCCCGGCTGATGCCGGATGAACTCGTGATACGCGGCCTGCACCATTTCCAGCAGTGTCGCGCAATCGCCGGGGCTGGTCTCGAAGGTGGAAATCACCGTCTGCCCCGCGCCGCCCACCGTGATCCGAACCATTGTCCGCGCCCTCCTTGCGTCCCTGTCTGCCACCGTCATGGTGGCATGGATGGCCACAAGGAACGAGGGTTTTCGGACCGTCAGGGGCCGTCCGATCCGGCCCTCGCCCGCGGCTCCGTCGCTGGCGGCGCGTCGCCGCCTTCCGCAATCCGGGCGCGCAGGAAGGCCGCCACCTGATCCAGCGCCCGCCGCGCCTCGGGCAGCCAGCCGGGAAAGAACTGCCAGACATGCGGCAGGTTGCCCCAGACATCGCAGCGCACCTCGACACCTTGCGCGCGCAGGGCCTCGGCCATGCGCAGCGCGTCGTCGCGCAGGATCTCGGTGCGCGCCACCTGCAGGAACACCGGCGGCGCGTCGGTGAAATCCCCGAACAGGGGCGAAATGCGCGGGTCGGAAGGGTCGGCGCCCTGCAGGATACGCGCGCGCAGTTTCTCCAGACGCTCCGCTGGGAGCAGGATTTCCGAACGCGCATTTTCCCGCAGCGAGGCGCCGGACAAGGTCAGGTCGGTGAAGGGCGAGAAGGCAAAGACCGCCGCTGGCTTCGCCTGACCGGTGGCACACAGATGCGCCAGCAGCGCCAGCGCCAGTCCGCCGCCCGCCGAATCACCCCCCAGCGCAACTTGCGCCGGGTCATGTCCGCGTGCGATCAGCGCCTCCCACGCGCCGACCGCATCCTCGAAGGCCGCCGGAAACGGATGCTCCGGCGCCAGCCGGTATCGCGGTAGGCAGACCGGCGCCTCGGTCCGCCGCGCCAGATACCGCGCCAGCGGCGCATGGGTCCGCGGGCTGCCGGTGACATAGCCGCCACCGTGGAAATACAGGATCACCGGGCCGTCGCTGTCGGCCGGGCCGGTCCACAGCGCCGGGCAGGGGCCAATCGTGTCGACCTTAAAACTCTGCCACGGGCGTCCACGCGCATTCAGCCACGCGCCGAAGGCAAAGGAGCGCCGGGCGCTGTAACTGTCGCGCTGGCGGCGCAGCGAGCGCTTGACGCCCAGGCGCAGAAAGACACGCAGCGCCTTGAGCTGCCAACTCATGCGCCTGCGCGCCGGGCCTCGATCGCCTCCCAGATCCGGGCGGCGACATTGATGCCGTCAAAGCGCTCCAGCTCCTGGATGCCGGTGGGAGAGGTCACGTTGATCTCGGTCAGCCAGTCGCCGATGATATCGATGCCGACGAAAATCTGCCCCTTTTCGCGCAAGAGCGGGCCGATGGCCGCGCAGATCTCCCGGTCGCGGTCGGTCAACGCCACTTTGGCGGGGCGGCCACCGACATGCATGTTCGACCGCGTCTCGCCCGCCGCCGGGATACGGTTGATGGCACCCACGGGTTCACCGTCCACCAGGATCACGCGCTTGTCGCCCTTTTCCACCGCCGGAAGGAACTTCTGCGCGATCAGCGGCTCACGCGAGAAGCCGGTGAACACCTCATGCAGCGAGGCGAGGTTGCGGTCGTTCGGGTCCAGCCGGAACACCCCCGCGCCGCCATTGCCATAAAGCGGCTTGAGGATGATGTCGCCGTGTTCCGCCTTGAACGCCCGCAGCGCGGCCAGATCGCGCGCGACCATGGTCGGCGGGGTCAGGTCCGCGAATTGCAGGACCAGCAGCTTTTCCGGGTAGTTGCGGACCCAGAACGGGTCATTCACCACCAGCGTGCCGGGGTGGATCATGTCCAGCAGATGCGTGGTGGTGATGTAACCCATGTCGAAGGGCGGGTCCTGGCGCAGCCAGACCACATCCATCTCGGCCAGATCCTGTTCGCGCGCGTCCCCGAGCGTGGCATGTGCGCCCTTCACGCGCTGCACCTGCAGCGGCTGCCCCCAGGCGCTGACCCGGCCATTCATGAACCGCAGGTGATCGGGCGTGTAGTGGAAGAGTTCGTGTCCACGCGCCTGCGCCTCCTCGGCCAGGCGAAAGGTGCTGTCGGCGTCGATATCGACACCACCGATATGATCCATCTGAAAGGCGATCTTCAGGCCCATGCTGTGCTCCGGCGCTGGCATGGCCTGCATGCGCAGGCCGTCGCGGCTTGTGATGCACGCTCCGGCCAGCGGATGCAATCATCCCGGCGGCAGGGAAGGGTCAAGAATGGCGGCAGCGTAGCGGCTCAGGGGCCAAAGGCGTTGTGCAGGATGCGGACCTCGCCGGATGCCGCCACCATGGCCACATCGAAACGGGTGTCGGTGTCCAGCGCTCTTGGCTCACCGGCCAGAAACTCCCCCGCCGCATCGAAGATACGGGCCACCTGCCGCGGCGTCACGCGCTCCAGCGCGTGGGCGAAGCTGCGGCTCTTCTTGACCTCCACGAACACAAGCGTGTCGCCATCGCGCAGCACCAGATCGATCTCCCCGCCCTGCCCGCGCCAGCGCCGTGCGACCAGCGCCAGCCCCTTGCGCATGTAATGCGCGGCCACGCTGTCTTCGGCGGCCAACCCGGCCCGATAGGATGCAAGCCCGCTCATTCTTCCCCCTTCAGCCGCAATGCGGCCTGATAGACATCCCGGCGGCGCAGACCGAGGGCCTGCGCAACCTCGGCTACCGCCGCCTTCAACGGCTGTGCGGCCATGGCCTGGCGCAACGCGGCGTCCATGTCGGCGTCAGAAACCTGCGCCATCCCCGCCCGGTCGATCACCAGCACGATTTCCCCTTTCAGATCGCGCCCCGCCACGGTCGAAATCAGATCGCCGAGCGGCTGGCGCAGCACTTCCTCGAACCGTTTGGTCAATTCCCGGCACAGGGCCACCGACCGCTCACCCCCAACATGGTCGCGCAATTCATCTAACAATCGGTGAATCCTGTGCGGCGATTCGTAGATCATCAGCGTGGCCGGGATCGTTGCGGCCTCGGCCAGGAACTTCGCCCGCGCTCCGCCCTGCGCGGGCGGAAAGCCCAGGAAGCAGAACCGGTCGCTCGGCAGGCCCGAAACCACCAGCGCCGCCAGCACCGCAGACGGTCCCGGCGCGGCGAGCACCGGGTGGCCGTCAGCCACCGCCGCGCGCACAAGCTGAAACCCGGGGTCTGCCACCAGCGGAGTGCCCGCTTCCGAGGCATAGACAACCGACTTGCCCTCGGCCAGCGCGGCCAGCAGGCGGGGGCGCATGCGCGGGCCGTTATGGTCGTGATAGGCCAGCACGGGCCGGTCGCCGGGCGCAATCCCGTGCATCTGCATAAGGTGGCGCAGGCTGCGCGTATCCTCGGCCACCAGCACATCGGCCCCGGCCAGCAAATCCAGCGCGCGCAAGGTGATGTCCCGCGCCGCGCCGATCGGCGTGGCGATCAGGTGCAGCCCGGGCGCCACTGGTTGCGCGCCGACCTGCAGCGATCCCGGAACCATCGGGGCGGCATGGTCATCCTGATCTGCGCTCATGCCATCGGGTCCACTCGAAAGTTTACTTCATCTGGGCGAATGCGTAGTGTCGCCGTCGATCCGACCTGTTGCAAGCCGGGAGTGTGTCATGTTTTCAACCCTGCTCAGCCGTCTGCGTCGTCTGACGTGCCGCCTGCCCCTGCCGCGGTTCGGCGGGTCGGCGGTGGCAGGGGTGCCACACGGCGCCCTGGGCACGCCGCGGCCCGTGCTGGCCGCGGGCGCGGTGCTGGCGCTGGCGGCCTGCGACCCCGGCGCGTTGCAATTGACCGGACCCTCCACCCGCGTGGACACGGACCGCCCGGTGCAGGTGGCGCTGCTGGTGCCCGGCGGATCATCCGACAGCGGGCGCAACACGATTGCGCGTGACCTGGAAGCCGCTGCGCGCATGGCGGTGGCTGACCTGCAGGGTGTGCAGGTCGACCTGCGCGTCTATCAGACCGCGGGCGACGCCGCGCGCGCCGCATCCGAAGCCTCCCGCGCCGTCGATGACGGGGCCCGCATCATCCTTGGCCCCGTGTTCAGCCAGTCCGCCACCGCCGTGGGCCAGGCCGTGGCGCCGCGCAACGTGAACGTGCTGAGTTTCTCCAACAACACCGATGTGGCGGGCGGCAATGTCTTCGTGCTGGGTCACACCTTCGAGAACACCGCCCAGCGCCTGCTGGCGCACGCCGCGCAGGAGGGCAAGGGCCGCGTGGCGGTGGTGTCCGAGCGCACCTCCGAAGGCGAGGTCGCCAAACGCGCGATCCAGCGCGCCGCGGCGCGCACCAACGCCAGCATCGTCGGCACGCAGGATTATTCGTTCTCGCAGCAGGGCGTCGTGGACGCGCTGCCGTCCATCGGCTCGATGGTCCGGTCCTCGGGCGCACAATCGTTGTTCTTCACCGCCAACTCGGCCGGGGCGTTGCCGCTGCTGGCGCAACTGCTGCCCGAGAACCGGGTGGGCCCGTCGGATTATCAGTTCATGGGGCTGGCGCGCTGGGACATCCCGCCTGAAACCCTTCAACTGGACGGGTTGCAGGGCGGCTGGTTCGCCCTGCCCGACCCGGCCCTGATGCGCCAGTTCGAAGCGCGTTTCACCGCCGCCAACGGCAACGCGCCGCACCCGATCGCCGCACTGGGCTATGACGGGGTGGCCGCCATCGGTGCGCTTCTGGGCAGCGGGCGCTCGGACGCGTTCTCGCGCGAGGCGCTGACCCAGGCCTCGGGCTTTGCCGGGGTGAACGGCGTTTTCCGCCTGCGCGCGGACGGGACCAACGAACGCGGCCTTGCCGTCGCCAGGATCGAGGACCAGGAAGTTGTCGTCATTGCCCCAGCCCCGAGAAGCTTTGCCGGAACCGGCTTCTGAGCCACTGCCCGGCAGCGGCGCTGAAGGGGGCGCCACAGGGATCGCTTCTGCGCTGGCGCTAGCCGAAACCTGCTTTCCGCCGCCGCCGGCTCGTGATGACAGCCTGATCTGCCCGGCGCGGGACATCGCCGATACGGAGGCGATGGAACCCGAACTCCTGGCCGCGGTGCAGGCCGGGGGCGACACGCGCGCGCGGCGTGCCGGTGTGGTCCGGGTGCTGACCGAAGTCCTGCGCCGGGGCAATGACCAACTGGAGCGCGCCTTGCGGGCCCGGCCGCTGGAAGCCCGCGCCTTTGTCGCCGCGCAGACCTGGCTGACCGATCTGGTGGTCACCTCGGCCCTGCGGGTGGCGCAGAACCACCTGCACCCCAACCCCACCCCATCCGAGGCGGAGCGTATCGCCGTGCTGGCGGTGGGCGGCTACGGACGCGCCGAAATGGCGCCGCATTCGGACGTGGACCTGCTTTTCCTGTGCCCGTGGAAGGTCACCGGGCGGGTCGAGAACGTGATCGAATCGACCCTCTACATCCTGTGGGATCTGAAGCTCAAGGTCGGCCACGCCAGCCGCACGGTGAGCGACTGCCTGCGGCTGGGGCGCGAGGATTACACCATCCGCACTGCGCTCCTGGAACACCGTTTCCTGTTCGGCAACAAACCGCTGGCAGATGAACTGCACGAAAAGCTCTGGAGCGGGCTGTTCCACCGCTCGGAGCGCGACTTCATCGAGGCGAAGCTGGCCGAACGTTCGGTGCGCCATGCCAAGCAGGGCAACCAGCGCTACATCCTCGAACCCAACGTCAAGGAGGGCAAGGGCGGCCTGCGCGACCTGCAGACGCTCTATTGGATCGCCAAATACATCCACCGGGTCGAACAGGCCGCCGAACTGGTGGACCTGGGCTTTTTCCGGGCCGAGGAATACCGCGCCTTCCACGAAGCCGAGACCTTCCTCTGGGCGACGCGCTGCCACATGCACCACCTCAGCCGCCGCCCCGTGGAGCAGCTGACCTTCGATCTGCAGGTCGAGGTGGCCGAGCGCATGGGTTTCACCGATCACGGCGGACGGCGCGCGGTGGAACATTTCATGCAGGCCTATTTCCGCCACGCGACCCAGGTGGGGGACCTGACCCGCATCTTCCTGACCGGGCTGGAAGCGCGCCACGTCAAGCGCGAGCCGCTCCTGCGCGGCCTGTTCCGGCGGCGGCGCAAGCTGGCCGAAGGCTTCGCCATTGAAAACAACCGCATCATCTTTGCCGATCCGGCGACCGCGCTGGACGCCCCCATCAACATCCTGCGCATCTTTGCCGAAGGCCTGCGCACCGGGCATCTGCTCCACCCCGATGCCATGCGCCTGATCGCCGCCAACCTGCATCGGATCGACGACAAGCTGCGCCGCTCGCGCCGCGCGAACCGGCTGTTCCTGAACCTGCTGCTGAAAAACGGCAACCCCGAACGCGCGCTGCGCCGGATGAACGAGCTTGGCGTGCTGGGCGCCTTCATCCCCGAATTCGAGCGTATTGTGGCGATGATGCAGTTCAACGTCTACCACCACTACACGGTGGACGAACACATCATCCAGTGCATCAGCACGCTGGCGCAGATCGAACGCGAGGAACTGGTCGAGGAACTGCCCATCGCCTCGCGCATATTGAAGGAAGGCGTGAACCGCCGGGTGCTCTATCTGGCGCTGCTGCTGCATGACGTGGGCAAGGGCCTGCCCGAGGATCACTCCATCGTCGGCGCCCAGATCGCCCGGCGCGTGACGCCCCGCTTCGGGCTGAGTGCCGAGGATGCGGAAACCGTGGAATGGCTGGTCCGCTATCACCTGCTGATGTCGGACACCGCGCAGAAGCGCGACATCTCGGACCCGCGCACGGTGCGCGATTTCGCGAGGGCGGTGAAGACGCGCAAGCGGCTGGACCTGCTGACGGTACTGACCGTTTGCGATATCCGCGGCGTCGGCCCCGGCACCTGGAACAACTGGAAGGCCATGCTGCTGCGCCAGCTTTACCGCGACACTGCCGAGGCGCTGGAAACCGGGCTGGAGGCGCTCAATCGCGAAAAGCGCGAAGGCGAGGCCAAGCGCGCCCTGCGCGAGGCGCTTCCGGACTGGTCCCGCGGCGATCTGCGCACTGAGACTGCACGGCATTACGGCCCCTACTGGCAAGGCATGGCCACCAACACCCATGTCGCACTTGCGAAGCTCTTGCTCGGGATCGGCGACAATGAAATCCGCATCGACCTGCACCCTGATCCGGCGCGCGATGCCACCCGCGCCTGCTTCGCGCTGAGCGATCACCCGGGAGTCTTTGCCCGGCTGGCCGGGGCGCTGGCGCTGGTGGGGGCGAATATCGTCGATGCGCGCACCTACACCTCCAAGGACGGCTACGCCACCGCCGCCTTCTGGATCCAGGACAGCGAGGGGCACCCTTACGAGGAATCGCGTCTGCCCCGCCTGCGCAAGACGATCGAACGCACCTTCGCGGGCGAGGTGCGGCCGCGCAAGGAACTCGAAGGGCGCGACCGCATCCGCAAGCGCGAACGCCGCTTCAACATTCCCACCAACATCAGCTTCGACAACGAAGGCTCGGATATCTACACCATCATCGAGGTGGACACCCGCGACCGCCCCGGCCTGCTTTATGATCTGACCCGGACGCTGGCCGAAAACAACATCTACATCGCCAGCGCGGTGATCGCGACCTATGGCGCGCAGGTGGTCGATACCTTCTACGTCAAGGACATGTTCGGGCTGAAGCTGCACCCCAAGCCCCGGCAGGAGGCGCTGGAGCGCAAACTGCGCGCCGCCATCCGCGCGGGCGCCGAGCGGGCGCAGGAGGAATGACCCGTCGACAGCGCCACCGCCCGGCGCCCGCGCCGGGCAGCGCCCGCGAAGGGTGCCGGGGCGGGTGGGTGGGGCGCCCTGAGCGGGCGCTTTCCGGCACCTGCGGGGCCGACACGGGACCACCCGAAGCATGACCCCCATCCGCCTGATCTCGGGCTTCCTGACCGTGGGGCTGTGGACGCTGCTGAGCCGCGTCTTCGGCTTTGTCCGCGATGTGGCGATTGCCGCCTACCTCGGCGCCGGGCCGGTGGCCGAGGCGTTCCTGATCGCCTTCTCGCTGCCCAACATGTTCCGCCGCTTCTTCGCCGAAGGGGCGTTCAACATGGCCTTCGTGCCGATCTTCGCCAAGAAGCTCGAAAACGACGAGGATGCGCTGGCCTTCGCCCGCAACGCGGCCTCATGGCTGGGGATGTTCCTCTTTGCCTTCTCGGCGCTGGCACATCTGGCCATGCCCTGGCTGGTGATGGCCATGGCCTACGGCTTTCGCGGCGACGAACGCTTCGACATGGCGGTCGCCTACGGGCGCATCGCCTTTCCCTATATCCTGCTGATCTCGCTCACCGCGCTCCTGTCCGGGGTACTCAATTCCATCGGCCGCTTCGCCGTGGCGGCCGCCGCGCCGACACTCCTGAACGTGACCTTCATCGTTGCACTGGTGCTGGCCGATCTGCGCGGCTGGCCCATGGGCGCGGCGCTGGCCTGGGCGGTGCCGGTGGCGGGGCTGGCGCAGCTTCTGGTGCTGTGGTGGGCGGCGGCGCGGGCGGGCTTCGTGATCGCCCCGCAATGGCCCCGCGTCTCGCCCGAGATGAAGCGGCTCCTGCGCGTCATGGGCCCGGCGATCCTGGCCGGGGGCGTGGTGCAGATCAACCTGCTGGTGGGCCGCCAGGTCGCCAGCTTCTTCGACGGCGCCGTGGCCTGGCTCAGTTACGCCGACCGGCTGTATCAACTGCCGCTGGGCGTTGTCGGCATCGCCATCGGCGTGGTGCTGCTGCCCGAGCTTTCCCGACGTCTGGGGCGCGAGGATACCGAGGGCGGGCGCTGGTCCTTTAGCCGCGCGCTGGAGTTTTCGCTGGCACTGACCTTCCCGGCGGCGGTGGCGCTGGTGGTGATCGCCGGGCCGATCGTCTCGGTCCTGTTCGAGCGCGGCGCCTTCGGCCCCGAGGACACCGCCGCCACGGCGCTGGCACTCGCCGTCTATGGCGCGGGGCTCCCGGCCTTCGTACTGCACAAGGTGCTGCAACCACTCTATTTCGCGCGCCATGATACGCGCCGTCCGTTCAACTACGCCGTGGTGGCGATGGTGGTGAATGCGGTGCTGGCGGTGGGGCTGGCGCCGCTGATCGGCTATATCGCCGCCGCGCTGGCCACCAGCGCCGCCGCCTGGGTGATGGTCTGGCAACTCTGGCGCGGCGCCCGCCCGCTGGGCCGCGCCGCCGAGCCGGACGACCGCTTCCGCCAGCGGCTCTGGCGGCAGGTGGCGGCAGCGGCGCTGATGGGCATGGCGCTGTGGCTTGCGGCTTTGGCGCTGGCGCCCTGGCTGGCCACATCCGGGCTGCGCTATGCGGCACTCGCGGCGCTGGTTGCCTTCGGCGGGGCGGTCTATTTTGCCGCCGGGGCTGCGCTGGGCGCCTTCGCGCTGAGCGATTTCCGAAGCGCACTACGCCGCAGGAGCGCGGAATAACGCCCCGGGCGTGCAGGGTGAGCGTAGGGGCGCACCCCCCCAACATAACCGATAGCGGGGGTTCAGCCGGTCCAGCCCGCCAGATTGCTTTCGATCACCTGCGCCAGCGCGTCGATATGCGCCGCGTCATCGTTCAGGCAAGGGATGTAGGTGAAATGCTCGCCGCCCGCGTCCTCGAAGCTTTCCTTGATCTCTTCGTTGATCTCTTCCAGCGTCTCGATGCAGTCGGCGGAAAAGGCCGGTGCCACCACCGCCAGCCGCTTCACCCCCTGTTTGGCCAGATCGGCGACATGATCCACGGTGTAGGGCCGCAGCCATTCCTCGGAGCCGAAGACCGACTGGAATGTGGTCTGGATCGCCGCCTCGGGCCAGCCCAGCTTCTCGCGCAGCAGCCGCGTGGTCTTGGCGCACTGGCAGTGGTAGGGGTCGCCTTCCAGTAGGTAGCGCTTGGGCATCCCATGGTAGCTGGCGACCAGCACCTCGGGCTTTTCGTCCATGGCGTCATAGGCGCGGCTCACCGACTGCGCCAGCGCGTCGATGTAGGCGGGATGCTCGTAATAGGGTGCCACGGTGCGCGCGGCGGGCTGCCACTTCTGCTCCATCAGCGCGCGGAAGAACTGGTCGCAGGCGGTGGCCGAGGTGGCGCCGGCGTAATGCGGGTAAAGCGGGAAGAACAGGATTTTCTCGCACCCGGCCTTGACCATCTCGTCGACCTTGGACCTGGTGGACGGGTTGCCGTAGCGCATGCAGAAATCGACCATCACGCCGTCGCCGAAACGCTCGGCGATCACCTCGGCCAGCCGGGCGGTCTGATCCTTGGTGATGGTCATCAGCGGGCTTTCACCCTTGTCGTGGTTCCAGATGGACTTGTAATTCGCACCGCTTGTGAAGGGTCGCTTGGACAGGATCACCAGTTGAAGGAGCGGCTGCCATTTCCACGCCGGATAATCGATGACCCGCTTGTCCGACAGGAACTCGTTCAGGTAGCGCCGCATGGACCAGTAGTCGTAATTGTCCGGGGTGCCGAGGTTGGCGATCAGCACGCCGATCTTCGCCTGCGGGACCGGGGGATGGTCGGGCTGGGCATGGGCCAGTCGCCCCTCGCCGGGGTGGTCCATATGGACGGGGCAGCCTTGCGCCGCCTTGGCTGGCTTTGCGTCAAGCATCACTGTGTCCTTCATAGCACTCTCCCCGGTTCATCGCCACCGAGACGCGACATAAAGGGTTCGGTCGCAGAATCAATCTTTGCGCGGGATTTTGATGCTTTCCGGCAACGGTTCTTCCTGCGTGCCCAAGGCTTCGGCGAGCCGGTGGCTGGCCGATCCGGGGCGCAGCGGTTGCGGCTGGCTTTCATCCGGCGCCCAGCCGGTAAGGAAGATCAGCTCGAACGTGGCCAGCATGCGGTTGCCTTCAGCCGGGAAATGCGCGCGCCAGAGGTCTTCGGCCCGGTCAAACAGCGCGCGCGGCGGCGGGCTGCGGTCGCGTGCCGCCATGGCGTTGCGCTCGCCCATGGCGCGCAGGTCCGCGGCCCAGTGCCGCAGGTCACGGTAGGCCGCGCGCAAGGTCACGCTGTCGGCCACCGGCAGCGCCAACCCCGCGCGTTGCAAGAGCGCGCCCAGGTCGCGGATCTCGCCCATGGGCAGGATGCGGGGCGACAGCCCCCCGGTCAGCTCCGCCTCGGCCTGCGCGAGCGCCGAGCGGGCCTCGGCCGCCGTCTGTCCACCAAGGGCCACCGCCATCAACAGCCCGTCAGCGACCAGTGCCCGGCGGGCCTGGATCAATTGGCCGACCGGGTCGGCGGCCCAATGGAGCGCCATGGCGTGGATCACCAGATCATGCGCCCCAGGCTCCAACTCCAGCACCGGATCGTCAGGCACCACGGTCGCTCCGGGCAGGAAATCCGCCCAAACCTGCGGCAGCCCGGTGACGATCGCCGGGCGCGTAAACCTTCTGTTAACTTCGGCGAGGCGATGCTGAAGTTCGTCGCGGGCCTCGAGATGCAGGAACGAATCGGGTTGCGCGCGCTGGCGGTTGCGGCGCAGGGCGTCCGGATCGGCGATGGCTTGGGGCTGGGACATGCGGCCTCGGGGTTGTTTCACGAGGATGTTGTTTCACAGGGATGTAGGGAGGCGGGGGGATGTTGCAAAGCCTGTTGCGCGCAATCTACCCGCCGCAATGCCTGACCTGCGACACGCTGACCGATACCGAACACGCGCTCTGCCCATCGTGCTGGCAGGCGGCGGGGTTCATCCACGGGCTGGCCTGCGACGGCTGCGGCCTGCCGCTGCCGGGCGATCTCGGCGCCACGCCCGTGCTCTGCGATGAATGCCTGCGCATCGCCCGGCCCTGGGCGCAGGGGCGCGCGGCGATGCTCTATGGCGACAAGTCCCGCACCATCGTGCTGGGGCTGAAGTATTATGACCGGCATGACTACGCCCGCGCCACAGCACCCTGGCTGCTGCACGCCGCGCGTCCGCTTCTGCGCCCCGGCATGCTGGTCGCGCCGATCCCGCTGCATTGGCTGCGGTTGGCCAAACGGCGCTACAATCAGGCGGCGCTGCTGTCATCGGGGCTGGCGCGGCTTGCAGGGCTGGAGCATTGCCCGGACCTGCTGATCCGCACCCGCCACACCGGCACGCAGGACGGGCGCGGCTGGCGCGGGCGGTTCGACAATCTGGCCGATGCCGTCGCCCCGCACCCGCGCCAGGGCGCCCGCATCGACGGGCGCGATATCCTGCTGGTCGATGACGTGATGACCGCCGGGGCCACCTTTGCCGCCGCGACCGAGGCGTGCACCAGCGCCGGCGCCGCCTCGGTCCGGGTGGTGGCGCTGGCCCGCGTTGCGCCGGGGCGATAATCGCGTATAGTCCCGGCAACCCCCGAACCCGGACACGCGCCCATGCAACCTGTCGAAATCTACACCTCGCCGCTTTGCGGATTCTGCCATGCCGCCAAGCGGTTGCTGAAATCCAAGGGGGTGTCGTTCAGCGAAATCAACGTGCTCACCAACCCCGGCCGCAAGCCCGAGATGATCCAGCGTGCGGGCGGCGCGCGCACGGTGCCGCAGATCTTCGTCGGCCCCACCCATGTCGGCGGCTGTGACGAGCTTTACGCGCTGGAGCGCGCGGGCAAGCTGGACGCGCTGCTGAACGCCACGGGGGACTGAGCGATGCGCGCCGCCCTGATCCAGATGACCAGCAGCGACGACCCGGCGGAGAACCTGGACACGGTGCTGGAGCGTCTGCAAACGGCAGCGCAGGAAGGCGCGCAGATCGCGCTCACGCCCGAGGTGACGAATTGCGTCTCCTCCTCGCGCAGTCATCAGCGCGCGGTGCTGACGATGGAGACCGAGGACCCCATGCTCGCCGCGGTAAGGACCGAGGCGCAGGCGCTGGGCCTGTGGGTGCTGCTGGGCTCGCTGGCGCTGAAGACCACGGATGCGGATGGGCGCTTCGCCAACCGCTCCTTTCTCATCACCCCCGAGGGCGCGGTGGCAGCGCGCTATGACAAGATCCACATGTTCGACGTGGATGTCTCGGAGACCGAGACATGGCGCGAATCCGACGGATTCCGCCCCGGCGAAACCGCGGTGGTGGCCGAGACCCCGATGGGCACGCTGGGGTTGACCATCTGCTACGACCTGCGCTTTCCCTACCTCTATCGCGCGCTGGCGCAGGCGGGGGCGCAGGTGCTGACCGTGCCCGCGGCCTTCACCCCCGAGACCGGGCAGGCGCATTGGGAAGTGCTGCTGCGCGCCCGCGCGATCGAGACCGGCGCCTTCGTGCTGGCGCCCGCGCAGACCGGCGAACACGCGGCGCAGGCGGGCCGGTCGCGGCGCACGCACGGGCATTCGCTCGCCGTGGCGCCCTGGGGCGAGGTGCTGGCCGATGCCGGGACTGCGCCGGGGGTGACGCTGGTGGACCTGGACCTGAGCCAGGTGGACCGCGCCCGTGCCCGGGTTCCCGCCCTGCGCCATGACCGGGACTTTGCCGGGCCATGACCGAGGCGAAGGTCGGCGATATCGGCAACGCGCTGTTCAGCGAATTGCTGATCACCGACCAGATGGCCCGTGCGCGCCTGTCGCGCGTGTTGCCAAAGGGGATGGAGCTGTCGCATTTCGCGGTGCTGAACCTGCTGGCCCATGCGCAGGAGGAACGCTCGCCCGCGCAACTGGCCCGCGCCTTTCACGTCACCCGCGGGGCGATGACCAACACGCTGGCGAAGCTGGAATGGGCCGGATACATCCACATCCGCCCCGACTGGGACGATGCGCGGCGCAAGTTCGTGGCGCTCAGCCCGGCGGGACGACGGGCGCGCGACGCGGCGCTGACCGCACTGACGCCGCTGATTTCGGAAATGGTCGAAACCGTGGGCACCGACCGCGCCCGCACCGTGCTCCCGGTGCTGCGCGCGCTGCGCAAGGTGCTGGACAGCGGCTGACGCGGCGATCCCATGCGCGAAGGGTCTGAAGCGCCCCCTCGGCGGGCCTCCCACCCACCCTCCCCGGCACGCCTCGGGGGCGCTACCCGGCGCCAGGGCGCCGGGTAAGGGGCGCGGGGCGAGGCGGAACGCGGGCGCGCCGGATCACGCGCGCAGGAAGGTCAGGTAATGCGGCGTGCGGCCCTCGCGCAGGGCCTTGGCCTCGTAGCGGGTGCGGGTCCAGTCCGGCCAGGCCGCATCCAGCGCGTGATCGACGCGGCGGAACCCGGCCTGCGGCACTTCCTCGAGTGTCTGGCGCACGTAGTCGGGAATATCGGTGGCGATGCGGAACTCCGCACCGGGGCGCAGCACACGTGCCAGCGGGTGCAGGTGCTCAGGGGTAACAAAGCGGCGGCGGTGATGGCGCGCCTTGGGCCAGGGGTCCGGATACAGCAGGAAGGCGCGGCTCAGGCAGGCATCGGGCAGCACGTCGAACAGGTCGCGCACATCCCCGGGGTGCAGCCGGATGTTGCCGACCCCGGCACGCCGGATCCGGCCCAGCGCCATGGCGACCCCGTTCAGGAACGGCTCGCACCCGATCAGCCCGACGCCCGGGTTGGCCTGCGCCTGCGCCACCATGTGCTCGCCACCGCCGAAGCCGACTTCCAGCCACAGGGGCCGGTCGTCCCCGAACACCGCACCCGGGTCCAACACCGCGCGCGCCGGGTTGTCCGCCACCGTCACGCCGCGTAGCTGCAGGCGCGGCAGGTCCTCGGTCAGATACCGCTCCTGCGCGGGTTTCAGCGTCTTGCCCTTGACGCGGCCATAGAAATTGCGCCCGGTAACGGCGGATCGGAGCTTGCCGGGTTGCATGGGCCCTGCCCTCTGCTTCGCTGCGGTGCGCAGGCGATATGCCGGGCAGGCCAGGAAGCGTCAACCCCGCTCCGCCCCGTCGGCACCGGGGCGCAGGGCGGCAGGGTGGGTGGGGCGCCACGGTGCCGACAGGATGGGGCGGGGTTCTCAGATCACGCCCAGGGGCCGCGCGCCACGCCGCCGGCGCGCATCCGGATGCCCTGCTCCTCGGCCATCTTCTGCAACGCTTCGATCCGGTTGTGAGTGCTGGGGTGGGTCGAAAACAGCTTGTCGCGCTTGTGCACGTGCAGCGGGTTGATGATGAACATATGCGCGGTGGCCGGGTTGCGCTCGGCCTCGTCATTGTCGATCCGGCTGGCGAAGCCCTGGATCTTTTCCAGCGCCGAGGCCAGCCACAGCGGGTTGCCGCAAATTTCGGCGCCCACGCGGTCAGCCTCGTACTCGCGCGAGCGCGAGATCGCCATCTGCACCAGTGCCGCTGCCAACGGCGCGAGGATCATCACCGCCAGCATCGCGATGACCCCGCCCGCCCCCTGATTGCGCCCGCCGCGAAAGAAGAAGGCGAAATTCGCCAGCATCGAGATCGCCCCTGCAAGGGTCGCAGTCACGGTCATGATCAGCGTGTCATAGTTGCGGATATGCGCCAATTCATGCGCCATCACCGCCGCCACCTCGTCATCCGACATGCGCCGCAAGAGCCCCGTGGTCGCCGCCACGGCGGCGTTTTCCGGGTTGCGCCCGGTGGCAAAGGCGTTGGGCTGGTCATTTTCGATCACATAGACGCGCGGCGCGGGCATGTCGGCATCGGCGGCCAGCCGGTGTACCATGCGCAGAAGTTGCGGCGCCACCTGCGGGCCGCATTCCTGCGCGTTGTACATGCGCAGCACCGCCTTGTCCGAGTTCCAGTACGCCCAGGCGTTCATCGCCGCCGCCACCGCCAGCGCGATCACCACCCCGGCGGCGCCGCCGATCACATAGCCCACGCCCATGAAGAGCGCGGTCATCGCCGCCATGAGCATCGCTGTCTTGACGTATCCGTTCATCGTTTCCTCTGGGGTTTCCTGGGAGGCATCCTCTGAGGCTGCCGCGGGGCATGATCATCGCATCTTCGCGTCGATATATGGGGCGAATGTGACGGTGCTGCAATCGCTCACCGGCGCGAACGGTCCGGTTCAGCCGCCGAAATTCTCCAGCGCGCGGAAGTCCATGGCCTCCAGCACCGGGATCATCAGTGCCGGGTCCGCACCCTCGGCGGTGACCAGCACGCGGTTGCCGACGATGGCGCGCAGGCTGCGATCCTCGCGCAGGAAGCGGACGCGGTTGATGCGTTCGATCTGTCCGCCCATCTGGGCCAGCATCCCGGCGTTGCCCAGCATCATGGCCAGTTGCGCGACCATCGGATTGTCGGCCATCAGCGAAAGGTCGAACCGCCCGTCGGGGCCGCTGTAGGTCGCCTGGGCCATGACACCGCCGCCCATGAAGCCCAGCATGGACGCGGCCTCGGTGTCGACCTCGCGCGACCAGCCGTCCGGGGGCTCGGGCAGGAAGGCGGCCAGCCCCTGTGCCTTCATGTCGGCCAGCAACCGCTGCGCTTCGGCCAGTTCGTCGCCCGCGTATTGCAGGTCACCGTCGCGATAGGCGTCGAGCGCGGTTTCCAGTGCCTCGACAAAGGGATCGGCGGCAGCGGGAGTGGGGGCGGCCAGCAGGACGGCGAGGGCAGCCGCGGACAGGTGTTTCAGCATCATGACCTCGAAAGTTGGGGGCACAGCTTGCAGGGTGCGAACCGCTGCAAGACTGGCGCAACGGCACCGGTCTGGCAAGCGCGCAAATGCCCGGCCGGGGGGGGTGAAGGCGCAACGTTCGGCGCGCAGGTGCCGCCATCACGGGCGGAGGCGTCGCCCGGAAACCGGCGTCAGATCAGCCCGGCGCGGCGGAACCTGGCGCCGACATCGGTCAGCGGGCGCGCACCCAGATGGCCGATCACCTCGGCCGCGGCGATGCAGCCCATGCGCGCCGCGGGCTCGAGCCCCAGCCCCTGCGTCAGGCCGTAGAGGAACCCGGCAGCGAACTGGTCGCCCGCGCCGGTGGCATCCACGGGCGTCACGCGGTCCACCGGGACCTCGGACACCTGCCCGTCATGCAGGATGCGCACCGGATCGCCCGACCGCGTGCACACCACCAGCCGGCAGACCCGCGCCGCCATGGCCAGGGCATCATCCAGATCGTTGGCGCGGTAAAGCGCGACCCATTCGGCCTCGTTCCCGATGACGAAATCCATGTCGTTGGCCACCAGCGCCTGGAAATCGGCGCGGTGGCGGTCCACGCAGAACGGATCCGAGAGCGCGATGCCCGCACGCCCGCCTGCGCCCCGGCAGGCCCGCGCCGCCTTGAGAAACGCCTGCTTGCCCTTTGGCTTGTCGAACAGATAGCCCTCGAGATACACCATTTCGCTGGCGGCCATGACGCTTGCGTCCACGTCATCGGGGCCCAGTTCGGCCGAGATGCCCAGATAGGTGTTCATCGACCGCTCGCCATCGGGGGTGACGAAGATCATGCAGCGCGAGGTCGGCAGCGTGGCCTCCTCGGCGGGCGGGTTGGGGAAATCCGTGCCCTGCGCGGCCATGTCGGCGGCATAGCCCCGGCCCAGCTCGTCATCGGCCACCAGCCCGGTAAAGGCCGTGCGCAGCCCCAGCTTGCCCAGGCCCGCCAGCGTGTTCGCCACCGATCCGCCGGGCGCGGTGTCATGGGCGGTCATCGCCGCGTGCAGGGCTTCGGCCCGGTCGCGTTCGATCAGTTGCATGATGCCCTTGCGGACGGCGTGATCGGCCAGGAAATCCTCGGGCACGGTGCTGAGCACATCGACCACGGCATTGCCGATCCCGGCCACCTGATAGCGTTTCAAAGCGTTTTCTCCTCATAGGCGCACAGGTCGCGGATCAGGCAGGCGGCGCAGGCGGGCTTGCGCGCCTTGCAGACGTAACGCCCGTGCAGGATCATCCAGTGATGCGCGTGAAGCTGGAACTCGGCGGGCACATGGTCCTCGATCGCGCGTTCGACGGCGACAACGTCCTTCCCGGGGGCGATCCCCGAGCGGTTGCCGAGGCGAAAGATATGCGTGTCCACCGCCTGCGCCGGAAAGCGCCACCACATGTTGAGCACCACATTGGCGGTCTTGCGCCCCACGCCGGGCAGCGATTGCAGCGCCGCGCGACTGGACGGGACCTGCCCGCCGTAGTGATCGACCAGAATGCGCGAGAGCTTGATGACGTTCTTCGCCTTGTTGCGGTAAAGCCCGATGGTGCGGATATGCTCGATCACACCCTCTTCGCCCAGCGCCAGCATCTTCTCGGGCGTGTCGGCGATGGGGAACAAGCTGGCCGTGGCGCGGTTCACACCCGCATCCGTGGCCTGCGCGCTCAGTGCCACGGCGACCAGCAGGGTGAAGGCGTTGAGATGGTGCAACTCGCCCTGCGGCTCCGGCTCGGCATCGCGGAAGCGGGTGAAGATCGCGTGGATCGTTGTGTAATCGAGTTGCGCGGCCATGATGAAGCTATGCAACGTCGCCGGGCCGCTCACAACCCCCGGCGACCGCAGAGCCCTGGAGCAAGGTGTATCGCGCGGGGAATTGCCCCTTGGCGAGGCAATTTGACCGGGGCTCCCGCCCCCTGAGCGCTTGCAGGTTCCCTGCAAGCGCTCAGGGGTTGGGCCGGGCGCGCTGCGCGCGCGGCACCACCCTGTCGCGATGGTCCACCCTTACGCGCCGCGTGCGCCATCGCACACCATCGCCGCCAGCGTGTCGGCCAGCGCCTTCGGGCTGTGGCGCATTGGATCGCCCACTGCCTCGGTCAGGCCAACGAGCAGGACATGCCCAAGAGCCGCCATGTGCAGCGCCACCGCTGCGCGCCGCGCCGCCTCGCCCCCGCCCAGAGCGGCGGCGACGCTGCTGTATTGGCGTGCCGTGATCTCGTGCACACGGTCCAGGATATCGGGCGCCCAGGCGGGCCGGGCGCCGGTCTGCGGCGCGGCATACATCAGCCGGAAGCGCGGCAAGTCGTCCAGATGAAACCGGATCAGCGCCTGCATCACATCGGCCCGCGCCTGTGCCGGGCTGGCGGCGGCATTGGCGGCGGCGATTGCCGCTTCGGCCTCGTCGCGCAGGCAGCCCAGCGCCACGGCGCCCAGAAGCTGCGCCTTGTTGGGAAACCAGTAGATCACCGCCTGCTTGCTGACCCCCAGCCGCGCGGCGACGGCATCGAAAGTCACCGCGCCCATGCCGCCATCACGCAGCAGACCCAGCGCCTCGGCAACGATTCGGGTCTTGGTCTGGGCCTTGGCCCGTGACTTGACCCCTGACTTGGCTTGGGCGCTGCGGTCGGACATGCGGAAAATCCTTGCCTGCTTACCGCCGGTAAGGTAACGTGCTTACCAGTGGTAAGCAAGAATGTCGCGCTACGGGAGGGAGCCGCCATGTCCGATCTGCAGGTCCACGCCTTCGCCCCGGCCTGGGGGCTGCCGTCAAGCGGGCCCTTCGCGCTGAAGCTCATGGCCTGGCTGTCCCATGCCGGGATCGCCTGGCGCCCGGTGGTCGAGAACCGCGCCGACCGCGGGCCGCTGGGCAAGAGCCCCTGGATCGAACAGGGCGGCCTGCGCATGGGCGACAGCGACCGGATCATCGCCCATCTGGCCGCACGCCACGGCCTCCCCGATCCGATGGCGCTGCCCGACCCGGCGGCGGTGACCCGCGATGCGCTGAAAACCGCCTTCGAGGAGCGCTTTCACCAGATCCTGGAATGGGAACTCTTCGTGCACCCCGCAGGCTTTGCCGGGCTCCGCGCGCTGCTGAAAAAGCTGGCACCGTCCGCACTGGCGCCGCTTATCGGATGGCAGATGCGGCGCCATTTCACCCGGCAGCTGCACGCCCGCGGGATCGCCCGGCTGGCCCCGCCCGAGATTGCGGCCACTGGGCGCAGACAGATCGACGGGCTGGAGATGCTGCTTGCGGATGGCGCGGGCTGGCTGCACGGCACCGCACCGGGGCTGACCGATTTCGCCGTCTGGGGACAGGTGGCGCCGCTCCTGCACTGGCCCATGGCCACACCGGTGGCGGAACACGCCAAGACGCTGCGCCATCTCACGGACTGGAGCGCGCGTCTGCAGAAAGCGGCATTCGGGAGTGATCAGGCGCACGCAGCCTGACAGGCACCCGTGTCTGCCCGCGCGTCTGCCCGCGCTATGACCACCCACCCCGTGAACAGCGCAGTCCCCCTTTGGCAACATGGCGCCTTCGTCGCCGGCTCCGGATCACGGGCGGGAAACCCCCTCGGTGATCGCGCGGGCGGGCACAAGCGGCCGCGGGTCGGCGCTTGGCCGAACAGACGGGCAAGCCCGGCCCGCGCGCGCTCCGCCGAATTCGCCCGGCCCGCATGACGCAACCCCGGTCTGCCGCAATAAGGAGCGCACCCGCACCACGGCCTTCCCGCTCGTTGTCATCTCCTGCCTGCAGCGCCCGGACACGGCGCGCGGGTGCGCAGCACCGGCGCGCCGCCCGGCCCAACGGGATGACGGACGCGTCAGCGGACGGAAGACGGGCGGGAGCGCCCTCATCCCTGTGCGACCGCGCAAATCAGGCGCAACGGCCCGCTCACCCCAGCCCGAGCCCCGCGAAGGGCAGGTAACGCACCGGATCGCCGGGCCGGATCGTGGCCGCCCCGTCGGGCAGTTCCACCAGCCCCTCGGCCCAACTCAGCCCGCTGATCCGCCCCGACCCTTCCGAGGCAAAGACCTCGGCCGCGCCCTGCGCATCCAGCCGCGCGCGCAGATACTCGCGCCGCCCCGGCTTCTTGCGCTTCTCAAACGCCGCCGGAACGGTGACGCCAAGCGGCGCGACCCACCCGGCGCCGGACAGCAGCGACAGCGCCGGGCGGCCGAAGATCAGCGTGCAGACCAGCGCCGCCACCGGGTTGCCGGGCAGGCCGATCACCGGCACCCCGCCGCCCGCCCCCGGCCAGAGCGCCAGCGCCAGCGGGCGGCCGGGCTTCAGCGCGATGCGCCAGCTCGACAGGTGCGCCCGCTCGCGCAGCAGGCGCGAGACGTGGTCCTCGTCCCCCGCCGAGGCCCCGCCCGAGGTCAGGATCACATCGGCCTCGCGCGCGCCCCGGTCCAACCGCCGGGCGATCTCGGCCGGATTGTCCGGCGCGCAGCCCAGATCGACCGGTACATGGTCCCAGCGCCGCGCCACCTCCAGCAGCATGGGCCGGTTGGCATCGAATATCCGGTGCGGCGGTGCCTCGGCCACGGGCTCGGCGAGCAGTTCGTCGCCGGTGGACAGCACCGCCACCCGCAATCGGCGCAGCACCGTCACGCGGCCAACCCCCAGCGCCGACAACAGCGCCAGATCCGCAGGCGTCAGCCGCCGCCCCGCGCCCAGAACCTTCGCCCCCGCTGCAACATCCTCGCCCGCACGCCGGGTGTTCGCGCCGCGCTTCACCGGCCCGTCGAAGGCCACCCGCGCCCCGTCGCTGGCGCAATCCTCTTCCAGCACCACCGTATCCACGCCCTCGGGCAGGACCGCCCCGGTCAGGATGCGCACCGCCGCCCCCGGTGGTAGCGGGCCGTCCAGCGGCTGCCCCGCCGCCGCGCGTCCCGTCACAAGAGGCAGCTCGTAGGGTCCATCGCCCGCCAGCGCAGCATGCGCGAAGCCAAAGCCATCCACCGCCGCGTTCGCATGTGGCGGATTGGACCGGCGCGCCGCCACATCCGCCGCCAGAACCCTCCCCCCGGCTGCGGCCACCGCGATTTCTTCGGCATCCGTGATCGGCACCAACGCCGCCCGCAGCCGCGCCAGTGCATCATCCACCGGCACCCAATCCACCCCCTGCGGCATGGCGAAACAGTCGTTGCGCAGCCGGGGCGGGGTAAGGGGCGGTCGTTCGGGCGCCGGGTCATCGGACCGGGACTGCGCGGCAATCGCGCCCGCCTCCTCGGACGCGGGATACGGTGGCAAGGCAACGGTCCCCACCTCTGCTGCCGCAGCGCGCAACCGCGCTTCGGCGCCGACCCCGAGTATCCAGCCTTCCTCGGCCAGCGGCGCCGACGGATCGGGCACCGCAAGCAGCGCCTCCCCCCCATCGCCCATCCGCGCCAGCGCCAGTGCCGACATCCGCACCTGCACCGCATCCTTCACCGGCCAGTCATGGCGTTTCGGCTTGCCCCTGCGGCTTGGCATCACCGCCGCGATCTCCTCGCGCAGCAGCGACGGAAATATCTCGGCCATCACCACGTCGGCCCCCGCGATACGCTCGAACGGCCAGACCGCCACGCGCCCGGCAAACCCTTCCCGCAGCCGCCACAACACCGGCAACCCGGTCAGGACCTGACTGCCCACCGAGCCAGCACCCCCCAGCTTCCAGACCGATTGCGCCCCAGGCGCCCCCGCATCGGTCACACGCATCTCGGCCAGCCCGTGGCCGTGCCGGTCGCGCCCCTTCAGCGGCACCTCGGGCAGGTCCAGCCCCGCTGGTCGGAACCAGAACGGCCCCAGCCCCGGCAGCGCCCGGTTCATCTCGGACGCCACCGCGAAACGGTTGTTCCGGTTCCGCGCATCATCCGTCACGCGCGAGGCCAGCCAGTCCCAGACCGCCAGTGCCTCGGCCTGCCCGGTGAGCGCCTGCGCAAACTCCGCCGGGAAGCCGAAGGCAAAATCCGCACCGATCAGCACCCGCTCCCCGGCGCCCAGCGCCTCGTCCATCAGCGCCCGCAGCCGCGCCTCGGCCTCGGCCCGCGTGGGCGGGTTCCAGCTTTCGACCGCCGCGCCGCGCGCCTGCGCGATCCAGATCGAATCGCTCCCTGTCAGCGGGCGCCCGGCAGCGGACCAGTCCACCGCCACGACCCGGTCGAATCTCACAACCCCACCTCGCCCAGAATGAAATCCGCAATCGCCGCCGTGTCATCCAGATCGAACACCGGCACCCCCAGCCCGTCCCGAGAAACATCAGCCGCCACATCCGAGGCGACCGCCCGCACCGTCGCATTCTGCGGCGCCAGCAGTCCGCGCCCCGCCGCCGCCCGGTGACACTCCACCTTCGGATGCGGCGCGCGCTTCCACCCCTCGATCAGCACCAGATCCACCGGCGCCAGCCGCGCCAGCAGGTCCTCCAGCGGCGGCGCGCCCACCTCCCGCAGCTCCGCCATCAACGCCCAGCGGCGGGGCGAGGCCAGCAGCACCTCGCGCGCGCCCGCCGCCCGGTGGCGGTAACTGTCGGTGCCGGGCTGATCGACGTCGGTGTGATGATGCGCGTGCTTGAGCGTCGACACCGAGACACCCCGCCCCGCGATCTCGGCCACCAAGCGTTCCATCAGCCCGGTCTTGCCGGTGTTCTTCCAGCCGGTGACGCCATAGACTCTCATGCCCGCGCCGCCAAAGCTTCCGCCGCCGCCAGATCCTCGGGCGTGTTCACGTTGAAGAACGGGTCGAACCCATCGCCACCGAACTCTGCCACCCCCGCCCCGTGCCGGTCTGTCCAGAGCACCACCTTGCGCAGGCCTCCCTCCAGCGCCGTGCGCAGATCGTCACGCAACCCCACCGGCCACAGCCCGAAGGTCGGATGCCGCCAGAGCTTCCCATCGTCATCCCGGCTGGCCGCCAGCGCCATCCCCGAAGGCCCCGCCGCCGCCTGCAGCCCCGCCACCAGATCGCGCGGCAGGAAGGGTGTATCGGCCGCCGCACTCACCACCGCCCCCGCGCCCTGCCCCGCGGCCCAGTCCAGCCCCGCCAGCACCCCGGCCAGGGGCCCCGGCCAGTCCGGCAGACTGTCCGCCACGACCGGCAGGCCCAGCCCCGCAAACCGTGCCGGATCGCCATTGGCGTTCAGCACCAGCCCATCCACCTGCGGCCCCAGCCGGTCGATCACATGATCGATGATCCGCCGCCCCCCAAGCGTCAGCATCCCCTTGTCGCCGCCCCCCATGCGCGTGGCCCGCCCTCCGGCCAGGATCACGCCGACCACCCCGCTCACACCCTTCCCCCATCATCTGTGCAAAAATATCCTCGGGGGGAGTCGCCCGAAACGGGCGACGGGGGGCAGACAGCCCCCCTCCCACGCCTGCCACCAGTCACCCCCTCAGTCACCCTGCGCCCCCTTGCGCCGGTGGCGGCGGTCCTCCTCGGGCACCGCGCGCAGGTCGGCGTCGCGCACCAGCCGTTCCTCGCCCGACAGGCACACGAAGCGCTGCCCGCGCATCCGGCCGATCAGCGTCAACCCTACCTGGCGGGCGATCTCCACCCCCCAGCCGGTGAACCCGGATCGCGAGGCCAGCACCGGGATCCCCATCTGCGCGGTCTTGATCACCATCTCCGAGGTCAGCCGTCCGGTGGTATAGAGGATCTTGTCCGCCCCGCCGACCCCGTGCCGGAACATCCAGCCCGCGATCTTGTCCACCGCGTTGTGGCGGCCCACATCCTCCATGTAGACCAGCATCCGGTCGCGTTCGCACAGCACCGTGCCATGGATCGCGCCGGCTTCCAGATAGAGCGACGGCGTGGTGTTGATCGCGCGCGCCAGCGCATAAAGCCAGCTTGTGCGCAGTTCGGCCTCCGGCAAGGTCAGCCCCTCCAGCCCCTCCATCATGTCGCCGAACACGGTGCCTACCGCGCAGCCAGAGGTGCGCGTCTTCTTCTGCACCTTCTCCTCGTAGCTGGTCGCGCGCTCGGTGCGCACCACCACGACCTCCAGATCGTCGTCGTACTCCACCGCCGTGACCAAATCATCGGCGCGCAGCATCCCCTGATTGCGCAGGAAACCCAGCGCCAGATACTCGGGGTAATCGCCGATGGTCATGGCGGTGACGATCTCCTGACTGTTCAGGAAAATCGTCAGCGGGCGCTCCTCGACCACGGCGATCTCGGTCTCGGCGCCGGTCTGGTCATGGCCGCGCACGCGGCGGGTCAGGCGCGGGTCGTCGGGCCGGGGCAGAAGGGGCGGCAAAAAGGGCGCGCGTATGTCCATGGGCTGTCTTTATCCTCCTTCTGGCATAATGTATCCAGACCACAGTTGCGAACAAGAGGCCGCACCATGCTGGGCTATATCGTCACCGACCAACGCGGCGTGCTGGATGCGATGCTTCTGCAGATCGCCGAGCGGCTGCGCGCCGAGGGCCTCCGGCTGGCCGGGGCGGTGCAGGAAAACCCGGTGCCCGAGGATCGCGCCGACACCCGCTGCGACATGGTGCTGCGGCTTCTGGGCACCAGCCGGACGATCTGCATCAGCCAGCGGCTGGGCGCCCACGCGCGCGGATGCCGGCTGGACCCCGGCGCGCTGGAAGAGGCCGCGGCAGCGGTGGAACACCGTCTCACGGATCGCCCGGACCTCCTGATCGTCAACAAGTTCGGCAAGGCCGAGATGGACGGCCACGGCTTCCGCCCCGTCATCGCTAGCGCCCTGGGTGAGGGCATTCCGGTGCTCACGGCGGTGGGGCGCGGCGGGCTGCCGGGCTTCGACAGTTTCGTGGACGGGCTTGGCACGCCGCTCCCCTTCGCGCTGGACCCGGTGCTGGACTGGTGCCGCCATGCGGTGGCCGAGGCCGCCACAGATGTGGCCGACCCCGTCCCGGCGGCAAAAGCCACAACGCACCCCCGGCCCTGAACGCCCCGCCCCGAACGCCCGCCCGGGGCGTGCAAGGGTGGGTGGGTGGGGCACGCCCCGGGCGGGCGTTCGGGGCCGTACCCGCGTTCCGACCGGCGGCCCCTTACTCGGCGGGGACGGCGCTGGGTTCCAGGCTCAAGGGGTGCTCCAGATGCGGCAGCATCTCCTTCGGGCAGATCTGGATGAAGCGGTCCTTCTCGATATCCCAGCGGCGCAGGATTTCCGTCGCGCGCAGGCTCCCGGTTTCGGCCGCGTGGCGCTCGATCAACCCCTTCAACTCTGCCTCCCAGTGATCCACCGTCACCGGGCAGGTGACCAGCGTTTCCATGTTCATCAACTCCCGCGCCGTGCCCTCGGGGTCGTAGACATAGGCCATGCCGCCGGTCATCCCGGCGCCGAAGTTGGCACCGATGGAGCCCAGGATCACCGCCACCCCGCCGGTCATGTATTCGCAACCGTTGGACCCGCAGCCTTCGATCACCACATGCGCGCCCGAGTTGCGCACCGCGAAGCGCTCGCCCGCGCGTCCGGCGGCGAACAGATAGCCCCCGGTGGCGCCGTAAAGCACCGTGTTGCCGATGATCGTGTTTTCATGCGCCACCAGCGGCGAGGACATGCGCGGACGCACCACCAGCAGCCCGCCGGAAAGGCCCTTGCCGACATAGTCGTTGGCATCCCCGAACACCTCGAGCTTGATGCCCGGCGCCAGGAACGCACCCAGCGACTGCCCCGCGCTGCCGGCAAGCTTGATGGTCAGGTGATCGCGCTGCAGGCTGTTGCGCATCCCGAAGCGCTTGACCAGATGGCTGGACGCCCGCGTGCCGATGGTCCGGTCGGTGTTGCGCACCGCGTAGCTGAGCTGCATCTTCTCGCCGTCCTCGAAGAAGCGCGCGGCGTCGCGGATGATCTCGGCGTCCAGCGTGTCCGGCACCGAATTGCGCGGCTTTTCGCGGTCGTAGCGGATGCTGGCCGCGCCATCGACAGTCAGCAGAAGCGGGTTCAGGTCCAGATCGTCCAGGTGCGCCGAACCGCGGCTCACCTGCGCCAGCAGGTCGGCGCGGCCGATCACCTCGTCCAGCGAGCGCGCGCCGATGGAGGCGAGGATTTCGCGCACCTCATGCGCGTAGAAGGTGATCAGGTTCACCACCTTGTCCGCCGTCCCGGTGAACTTGGCGCGCAGATCGTCGCGCTGGGTGCAGACGCCGACCGGGCAGGTGTTGGACTGGCACTGGCGCACCATGATGCAGCCCATGGAGATCAGGGCAGCGGTGCCGATGCCGAACTCCTCGGCGCCCAGCATGGCGGCGATGACGATGTCGCGCCCGGTGCGCAGCCCGCCGTCGGTGCGCAGCGTCACCCGCTCGCGCAACTTGTTCATGGCCAGCACTTGATGCGCCTCGGACAGGCCCATTTCCCACGGCAGGCCCGCGTATTTGATCGAGGTCGCGGGCGAGGCGCCGGTGCCGCCGTTGTGCCCCGAGATCAGGATCACATCGGCCTTGGCCTTGGCCACCCCGGCGGCGATGGTGCCGACGCCCGATTGCGCCACCAGCTTCACCGTCACCTTGGCGCGCGGATTGATCTGCTTCAGGTCATAGATGAGCTGCGCCAGATCCTCGATCGAGTAAATATCGTGGTGCGGCGGGGGCGAAATCAGCGTCACGCCGGGGGTGGAATGCCGTAGCTTGGCGATAAGCTTCGTCACCTTCATGCCCGGAAGCTGCCCGCCCTCGCCGGGCTTGGCGCCCTGGGCGACCTTGATTTCCAGTTCCTCGCAGGCGTTGAGGTATTCCGCCGTCACCCCGAACCGCCCCGACGCGACCTGCTTGATCTTGGCCGAGGGGTTGTCGCCATTGGGTTCGGGGTGGAAATGCGCCGGGTCCTCGCCGCCTTCGCCCGAATCGGACTTGGCGCCGATGCGGTTCATGGCGACGTTCAGGGTCTTGTGCGCCTCGGGCGAGAGCGCCCCCAGCGACATGCCCGGCGTGACAAAGCGCTTGCGGATCGCGGTGATGCTTTCCACTTCCTCGATGGGAATGGCGCGGCCCAGCGGCTTGACGTCCATCAGATCGCGGATGTGGATCGGCGGCTGCGCCTGCATCATCTCGCTATAGCGCTTCCACATCGCATAGGACGCCTGATCGCAGGCGCTTTGCATCAGATGCATGGCGCGCGCTTCCCAGGCGTGCGATTCGCCCGACCGCCGCGCCTTGTAGAACCCGCCGATGGGCAGCACGTTGACCGCGCCGCGCCAGCCCCGGGCATGGGTTTCCTCGACCTTGCGCTGCAGCCCGTGCAGACCGATCCCGGAAATGCGCGAGGGCATGCCGGGGAAATACTCGGCCACCATGGCGCGGCTCAGGCCCACGGCCTCGAAGTTCAGCCCGCCGCGATAGCTCGACAGCACCGAAATCCCCATCTTGGACATGATCTTCAACAGCCCCTGGTCGATGGCCGCGCGGTAGCGGCGCATGGCGTCCAGCAGCGTGCCCTCGATCAGCCCGCGGTCGATCCGGTCGGCGATGGTGTCCTGCGCCAGATAGGGGTTTACAGTGGTCGCCCCGCAGCCGATCAGCACGGCAAAGTAGTGCGGGTCGATGCACTCGGCCGACCGCACGTTGAGCGAGCAGAAGGTCCTGAGCCCCTTGGACGTCAGCCAGGAATGCACCGCACTGGTGGCCAGGATCATGGGCATCGGCACGCGGTCTGCCCCCTGCGCCATGTCGCTGAGCACCAGATGCCCGGCGCCCGAACGCACCGCATCCTCGGCCTCGGCGCGGATTCGCTCCAGCCCGGCGCGCAGCGCATCCTCGCCCGCGTCCACGGGGAAGGTGCAATCGATGCTGACGACATTGTCGCCAAGCTTGTCCACCATCACGTCGAATTCGCCATTGGCGATGAAGGGGCTTTCCAGCACCACGATCTCGGTCTGGCTGCTGTCCTCGTCCAGCACGTTCTTGAGGTTGCCGAACCGGGTCTTGAGGCTCATCACCCGGTATTCGCGCAGACTGTCGATGGCCGGGTTGGTCACCTGGCTGAAATTCTGCCGGAAGAAATGCGACAATGGGCGATAGAGCTTGCTCAGCACCGCGGCGGGCGTGTCGTCGCCCATGCTGGCCACGGTTTCCTTGCCGTCCTCGGCCATCGGGGCCAGGATCTGCTCTACCTCCTCGATGGAATAGCCGGCGGCGACCTGGCGGCGGCGCAGTTCCTCGCCCGAGAGCGTGCGAGTTTCGGGCACGTCGCGCAGAAGCTCGTTCAGATCGACGACCTTTTCCACCCACTCGCCGAAGGGCTGCGCGGCGGCCAGTCGGTCCTTCATTTCCGTGTCGTGGTAAAGCTTGCCCTCGGCCATGTCGACGGCGATCATCTGGCCCGGGCCCAGCGCGCCCTTTTCGCGCACGGTGTCCTCGTCCACCATGACCATGCCCGCTTCGGAGCCCGCAATCAGCAGCCCGTCGCCGGTGACCACGTAGCGCAGGGGCCGCAGCCCGTTGCGGTCCAGCCCGGCGCAGACCCAGCGGCCATCGGTCATGGCCAGGGCCGCCGGGCCGTCCCAGGGCTCCATCACCGCGTTGCAGTAGTTGTACATGTCCTGCCAGGCCTGCGGCATCTCCACCGCCTGCTTGGACCAGGCCTCGGGCACCAGCATGGTCTTGGCCATGGGGGCGCTGCGCCCGGCGCGCACCAGCACCTCGAACACCGAATCGAGCGCCGCCGAATCCGACGCGCCCGAGGCGACGATGGGCTTGATATCCTCGGCCATGTCGCCGAACGTGCCCGAGGCCATGCGTATCTCGTGGCTTTTCAGCCAGTTGAGGTTGCCCTTCAGGGTGTTGATCTCGCCGTTGTGTGCCAGCATCCGGAACGGCTGCGCCAGCCACCACTGCGGGAAGGTGTTGGTGCTGTAGCGCTGGTGGTAGATGGCAAAGGCGGACTCAAACCGCTCGTCCTTCAGGTCGGGGTAGAATTCGGCCACCTGCTCGGCCAGCATCATGCCCTTGTAGATGATGCTGCGGCAGGAGAGCGAACACAGGTAAAGCTCGTTGATCTGCGCCTGCGCGGCGGCCTTTTCGATCCGGCGGCGGATCACGTAAAGCTCGCGCTCGAAGGTCTCCTCGTCCGTGCCCTTGGCGTTGCGGATGATGATCTGTTCGATCTCGGGCCGGGTGGCGTTGGCCTTTTCGCCGAGCACGCTGGTGTCCACCGGCACGTGGCGCCAGCCGTAGATGCCGTAGCCCATGCGCAGCACTTCGGTTTCCACGATGGTCCGGCAGCGCTCCTGCGCGCCGAAATCGGTGCGCGGCAGGAACACCTGCCCCACGGCAACAAGCTGGTCCATGCGCGGCTCATGGCCCACGCGGCGGATCGAATCGTAGAAGAAGTTGACCGGTATCTGCACATGGATGCCCGCACCGTCACCGGTCTTGCCGTCCGCATCCACGGCGCCCCGGTGCCAGACGGCCTTCAATGCGTCGATCCCCTTGACCACCACATCGCGCGACGGCTTGCCATCGATGGCCACCACAAGGCCGACACCGCAGGAGGAATGCTCATCCTCCGGCTTGTAGAGGCCGTGTTCGGCGGCGAAGGCCCGGCGGGCCTGTTCCTGGGCGGCCCAGTTGGACGGCAGCTTGGTCATGGCGGGTTCCTTTCGGAAAGCGGGTTGGCATGGGGCCGCCCGGAATGGCTGGCTTGGCGGGTGGCAGGCGGGTTATTCCGCCGCCACCTGCGCGGGCTGTTCCAGATAGGCCAGGATACTGTCGGCGGCCTCGCGCCCATCGCGGATGGCCCAGACGACCAGCGACGCGCCGCGCACGATATCGCCCACCGCCCAGACGCCGGGCAGGTCGGTTTCATGGGTGTTGAACTTCGCCTTGACCGTGCCCCAGCGGGTCACGGCCAGGTCCGGCACGTTCCAGAGCGCGGGCAGGTCCTCGGGCTCGAACCCCAGCGCCTTGATGACCAGATCGGCCTCTTCGGTGTAATCCGCGCCCTCGATCACCTCGGGGGAGCGGCGGCCGGTGGCGTCGGGCGCGCCGAGGCGCATCTTCTGCACCATCACGCCACTGACCGCGCCGTCATCGTCGGTGACGAAACCGCGCGGGGCGGTCTGCCAGACGAATTCCACGCCCTCTTCCTCGGCGTTGGCGACCTCGCGCTGGCTGCCGGGCATGTTGGCCCGGTCCCGGCGATAGAGGCACTTGACCGAAACCGCGCCCTGCCGCACAGCGGTGCGCACGCAGTCCATCGCCGTGTCGCCCCCGCCGATGACAACCACGCGGCGCCCCTTGGCGTTCAGCTCGCCCGAGTCGAACTCGGGCACCTCATCGCCAAAGCTCTTGCGGTTCGAAGCGGTCAGGTAATCGATGGCCCGAACCACGCCGGGGGCCGAGACATTCGGCGCCTCCAGACTGCGGGACTTGTAGACGCCGGTAGCAATCAGCACCGCATCATGCTTGCCGCGAATGGCGTCGAAGCTGATATCCTCGCCCACGTTGCAGTTGAGCACGAACTCCACCCCGCCATCGGTCAACTGCTCGATCCGCTGCATCACCACGGGCTTTTCCAGCTTGAAGCCGGGGATGCCATAGGTCATCAGCCCGCCGCCACGATCATACCGGTCATAGACAGTGACCTGCACGCCCGCGCGGCGCAGCCGGTCGGCGGCAGCCAGCCCGCCGGGCCCTGCGCCGATGATCCCCACCGATTCCGCGCGCTCCCGTGCCGGGCGGATGGGCTTGACCCAGCCCTTCTGGAACGCGGTGTCGGTGATGTATTTTTCAACCGCGCCAATGGTGACGGTTCCGTGCCCGGCCTGTTCGATGACGCAATTGCCTTCGCACAGCCGGTCCTGGGGGCAGATGCGGCCGCAGATCTCGGGGAAGGTGTTGGTCTCCTGGCTCAGCTCATAGGCCTCTTCCAGCCGTCCCTGCGCGGTCAGCATCAGCCAGTCGGGGATGTTGTTGTGCAGCGGGCAATGGGTCTGGCAATAGGGCACACCGCACTGGCTGCACCGCCCGGCCTGCTCCTGCGCCTTCTCGGTCAGATACTCGCCATAGATCTCGTGGAAATCCTCGGTGCGCTCCTCGGGGGCGCGCTTCTCGGGCATTTCCTTTTCTACCGTCACGAAACGGAGCATGGGGTTCTGCGACATGCGGGATCCTCCTGACACTCGGGGCGTTCTATAGCGGGTCGCCCGCAAATAAAAGGCATAAATGCTGACCTTTTTCGGTCTTTTTCGCCGCAAGGCAGCCCGGGATGGACGTTTTAAGCTAATTTTAAGGCAGTATTACTGACTTACTTTTCCGTCTTCCCCTCCAGACCCCCTTGGCTCAAGGTGCCGCGGAACCTGGAAGCGCCTCGGAGTATTGCATGTCCTTCTTCCACATCTTCCTGCTGGCCATCATCCAGGGTGTGACCGAGTTCCTGCCGGTCTCGTCCTCGGGGCACCTCATCCTGCTCCCGGCGCTGACCACGCTCGAGGATCAGGGACTGGTGATCGACGTGGCGGTGCATGTGGGCACGCTCCTCGCCGTGTGCTGGTATTTCCGCGCCGACGTGATGCTGGCGGTCCGCGGCGTGCCGGACATGCTGCGGCTGAAGATCGACAACCAGGGTGCATGGCTGGCGCTGTGCCTGGCCATCGCCACGGTGCCGGTGGTGATCGTGGGATTCCTCTTTCACATCTTCGGCGTGATGGAGCTGATGCGCAACATCGCGGTGATCGGCTGGATGATGATCCTCTTCGGCATCGTGCTGTATCTGACCGACCGCTTCGGCCAGACCACCCGCAACGCCGAGGACTGGTCGCTGAAACACGCGCTTTACGTTGGGCTCTGGCAGGCGGTATCGCTGATCCCGGGCACCTCGCGGTCGGGGGCGTGCATCTCGGGGATGCGGGCCATGGGCTACAGCCGCCATGGCGCGGCCAAGGTGGCGATGCTGATGTCGATCCCCACCATCATCGCCTCGGGCACGCTGATGGGGATCGATGTGGTGCGCGTGGCCGACTGGCAGGCGGCAAGGGACGGCGCGATCGCGGCGCTGGTGTCCTTCTTCGCGGCCTGGGCAGCGCTGGTTTTCATGATGAGGCTTCTGCGCACGGTCAGCTTCACGCCCTATGTGATCTACCGGCTGATCCTGGGCAGCGTGCTGCTGGTGGTGGCCTATACTTGACCAATAGCCCCGTCTGTGCGCCAGCACTGACAGCGCCTCCGAAGCGCCCCGAAAACGAAAGGGGGGGAGGGCGGGCGGCGCGCTGAGGGGGCACTCCGACGCGCGACCCGAAGCACCGGGAAAGCCGCCCGGACAGTGCCCCACCCGATTCCCCCTCGAAACCACGCCCGATAGCGCCTATAACGCCGCCGAACCCGCAGCCGGAGGCGCCCATGACCGACCAGCTTTCCCCCGTGGACCGGGCCAAATACGCCGCAGCCGTCTGCGGCGCCGACATGGTGGAAAACGGCATGCGTGTGGGGCTGGGCACCGGGTCCACCGCCGCCTGGATGGTGCGCCACCTGGGTCACCGGGTGCGTGAAGAGGGGCTGCGCATGACCGGCGTTCCCACCTCGGCCCGCACGGCGGAACTGGCCCGGCAGGTCGGGATCGAGGTCGTCAGCCTCGACGATGCGCGCTGGCTGGACATGACCATCGACGGGGCCGACGAATTCGACCCGGATCTGGCGCTGATCAAGGGCGGCGGCGGCGCGCTGTTGCAGGAAAAGATCGTTGCCACCGCCTCGGACCAGATGATCGTCATCACCGATGCCGCCAAGGAGGTGCACCACCTCGGCGCCTTCCCGCTGCCGGTCGAGGTGATCCCCTTCGGCTGGCGCGCCTCGAAATCGCTGGTCGAGGAAGTGCTGGCCACGCTGGATGTCATGGGCACGCGCTCCAGCCTCCGCATGGACGGCGATCGGCCCTACATCACCGACGAAGGCAACTACATCCTCGATCTGGCGCTGGGGCGGATCGGCAATGCGCGGCAACTCTCGCTGGTGCTGAACCAGGTGCCCGGCGTGGTGGAAAACGGGCTGTTCATCGACATCTGCGACATGGTGCTGATCGGCCACCCCGACGGGCGCGTGGAGCGGCGCGACATGACCAGCGGCAATGTCAGCACTGAGACGGTCGAGATCGAGGGCGAAGACAACGCATTTCGGGATATCTGACAGCATGGCATTTGACTTCGACCTCTTCGTGATCGGTGGCGGCTCGGGCGGGGTGCGCGCGGCGCGTATCGCCGCTGGGCATGGCGCACGCGTGGCGCTGGCCGAGGAATACCGCCTGGGCGGCACCTGCGTCATCCGCGGTTGCGTGCCCAAGAAGCTGATGGTCTTCGCCTCGGAGTTTCCCACGGCCGTGGCCGACGCCCGCGCCTATGGCTGGGACGCGCGCATCGGCGCCTTCGACTGGCCCGCCTTCCGCGCAGCGATGGACGCGGAACTGACACGGCTCGAAGGCATCTACCGCAGCAATCTGGACAAGGCCGGGGTCACCATCCACGAATCGCGCGCCACGCTGACCGACCCGCATACGGTCGCGCTGGCCGACGGGCGGCAGGTGAGCGCGAAGCACATCCTGATCGCCACCGGCGGGCGGCCCTTCGTGCCCGAGGAATGGGCCGGCATGGGCTGCATGACCTCGAACGAGGTCTTCAAGATGGGTGCGTTGCCCGAACGCCTGCTGATCGTCGGCGGCGGCTATATTGCCAGCGAATTCGCTTGCATCTTCAACGGTCTGGGCGTGAAGGTCACGCAATTCTACCGCGGTGCGCAGATCCTGCGCGGCTTTGACGAGGAAGCGCGTGGCCATATCGCCAGCCAGATGCAGGCCGATGGCGTGGACCTGCAACTGGGCACCGAGATCAGGGACATGGAGCGTGACGGCAGCGGCTACCGGGTCACCGCCACCACCGGCCATGACGGGCATTTCGACGCGGTGCTGTTTGCCACCGGGCGCCGCCCCAACACCGACGGGCTGGGGCTGCAGGACCTCGGGCTGTCGCTGGCCGAGAACGGCGCCATCCCGGTCGATGACTTCAGCCAGAGCGCGATCCCGTCGATCTATGCCGTGGGCGACGTGACCGACCGCGTGAACCTGACCCCGGTGGCGATCCGCGAGGGCCATTCCTTCGCCGATACCGTCTTTGGCGCGACCCCGCGCACGGTGGATCACAGCCTGATCGCCAGCGCGGTCTTTACCCGGCCCGAAATGGGCACCATCGGCCTGAGCGAGGAAGACGCCCGCGCGCGTGAAAAGATCGACGTCTATTGCGCGGCATTTCGACCCATGCACAGCCTGTTCGCCGGGCGCAACGACCGGGTGATGATGAAGCTGGTGGTGTCGCAGTCGAGCGACCGCGTACTGGGCTGCCATATCGTCGGCGACCACGCCGGAGAGCTGATCCAGCTTGCCGGGGTGGCCATCACCATGGGCGCCACCAAGGCCGATTTCGACCGCACCATGGCGGTGCATCCGACCATGGCCGAGGAACTGGTCACCATGCGCACGCCAACGCGCTCAAGCTGATGTCACATCGAAGTCAACTTGATTTCAAACGCGCGCTATCCACGTTACAGTACAACAAGCATCCCAACCGAAAAACGAAGGATTGGACCGAATGTCTGGAAACAATGGCGGACCCTGGGGAGGGGGCGGCAACCGCGGCGGTGGCCCGCGCGGGGGCGGCGGTGGAAGTGGTGGCGGTGGCGGCGGGCGCGGACCCGGCGACCAGGGCCCGAACATCCCCGAAATCGACGAGATCGTGAAAAAGGGCCAGGAGCAGTTGAAAGTGCTCATGGGCGGGCGCGGGGGCAACGGCAGCGGCGGGGGATCCGGCGGCGGCGGTGGCGGCTTTTCGAAGCGCGGCGTGCTGCTCGGCCTCGTGGGTCTGGGTCTGCTGTGGCTGGTCGCCTCGGTCTACACCGTGAAGCCCGAGGAACGCTCGGTCGAACTGCTGTTCGGCTCCTACTACCGCACCGGCGCACCCGGTCTGAACTTCGCTCCCTGGCCGGTGGTGTCGCATGAGATCGTGCAGGTGACCAGCGAGCGCGTGACCGAGGTCGGCACCGGCACCGCCCCGCTGGATCAGGGCCTGATGCTGACCCGGGACGAGGCCGTGGTGGACATCGAATTCCAGGTGGTCTGGAATATCACCGACCCGGCCCGGTTCCTGTTCAATCTGGCCGACCCGCGCGAAACCGTGCGCGCCGTGTCCGAATCGGCGATGCGCGACATCATTGCCCGGTCCGAGCTTTCGCCGATCCTCAACCGGGACCGGGGCGCCATCGCCGCCGACCTCCGGTCTGCCGCGCAGGGCACGCTCGACAGCTACGAATCGGGGATAAACATCATCCGCATCAACTTTGACAAGGCCGACCCGCCGCGCGAAGTGATCGACAGCTTCCGCGAGGTGCAGGCCGCAAGGCAGGAGCGTGACCGGCTGGAGCGTCAGGCCGACGCCTATGCCAACCGGGTTCTGGCCGGCGCGCGCGGTGAAGCCGCGCAGATCCAGGAGCAGGCCGAAGCCTATCGCGCCGAGGTGATCAACACCGCCGAGGGTGAAGCCAGCCGCTTCGTCTCGGTCTACAACGAATATGTCAATGCGCCGGAAGTGACCCGCAAGCGGATGTACCTGGAAACCATGGAGCGGGTGCTGGGCGACATGAGCCTGACCATCCTGGACAACGTCACCGGCGAAGGCGGGAACGGCACCGGCGTGCTGCCCTACCTGCCGCTTGACCAGTTGCAGCGGACGCGGCAACCGGAACCGCAGACGGGGAGTGGCAACTGATGCGTAAATTAGGGTTTTTCATCCCCGTCGTGGTGATCGCTGCGATCGTGGGTCTCTCGGCGCTGTTCGTCGTGGACGAGCGCGAGAACGTGCTGGTGCTCCAGTTCGGCCAGGTCCGGCAAGAGATCAACGAGCCCGGCCTGGGCTTCAAGATCCCCTTCATCCAGGAAGTCGTGCGCTATGACGCCCGCATCCTGGGCCTGCGGACACAGCCGCTGGAGGTCACGCCGCTCGATGACCGCCGCCTGGTGGTCGATGCCTTCATGCGCTGGCGGATCACCGATGTGCGCCGCTTCCGCGAGGCCGTCGGCATGGAGGGCATCCGCGCCGCGCAGGGCCGGATGGAGCGGATCATGAACGCCGCCATCCGCGAGGTTCTGGGCGCCGTGCCCTCGGGCGCCGTGCTGTCCGAAGACCGGACGTCGCTGATGAACCGCATCCGCGATCTGGCCCGGCGCGAGGCCGAGACGCTGGGCGTCGACGTGATCGACGTGCGTCTGACCCGCACCGACCTGCCCGAGCAGAACCTGGCCGCCACATTCGCCCGGATGCGCGCCGAGCGCGAGCGGGAAGCGGCGGACGAGATCGCACGCGGGAACGAGGCCGCGCAGCGCGTGCGGGCACTCGCCGACCGGACGGTGGTGGAGCTGGTCTCCAGCGCCCGGCGCGAAGGCGAGATCATCCGCGGCGAGGCCGATGCCGAGCGTAACCGGATCTATGCCGAAGCGTTCAACCTTGATCAGGAGTTCTTCGCCTTCTCGCGCTCGATGCAGTCCTACGAGCGCGCGCTGCGGGGCGAAAACGCGACCATGGTCCTGCGTCCGGACAGCCAGTTCTTCGACTTCCTGCGCGCCGACGGGCTGGATGCCGAACTGGCCGCCGCCCTGCGCGAGGCCGCCGAGACGGGCGAGATCGCACAGCCGGACGTGCAAACGCGTGAGGATACGGGCGAGGAGCCGGACATCGTCCGCGAACTGGAAGAGATGATCGGCAACTGATCGCGCCGGATCCGGAGCGCTTATGGAAACGATCGTCCTCGCCCTCGGGCTGGTTCTGATCATCGAGGGGCTGGTGTTCGCACTGGCCCCTTCGCGCATTGACGAGTTGCTGCGCATTCTGGCGCAACTCTCCGACGAGGCGCGCCGCCTGATCGGCCTTACGGCGCTCGCACTGGGCGCGGCACTGGTGACGCTCTCACAGCTTCTTTGACCCGGCCTGTGTGTCTGCTGCGCGGGGCCGCGGCACGTGCGGCGACCGCGACGCCTGCCGCAGCGCGGCGCCAGCCGCGCTGCCCGGCCCAACGCCGGATTGCGCGCGCACCGCGCGCAACTCCGGGGGCGGGAGCCCCCGCCCCGGCACTGCGCCCCGGCGGGATACCGGACCGCCGTTCAGCAGGCCGAAAACACCGTGACCCACCGCATCCCGCGCCCGCTGCGCGGCGTGGCAATCCCCAGACCGACCGCCACATGCGCCGGGTTCAGGATGTTGGTGCGATGCCCGGCCGAATCCATCCACGCCCGATGCGCCGCGCGCGAATTGCGCACCCCCATGGCCAGATTCTCGGACATCCGGCATCCGCGCCGACCCGCCGTCGATACGCGATGCGCGAAATCCCGGCCATTGCTGCCCACATGTCCGAAGAACCCGTTGCGCGCCATGTCGCAGGCATGGGCCTGCGCCAACGCGCCCAGTCCGGGGTCGGCGCGCACGGGCACCAGTCCGCGCGCGGTCCGTTCCGCGTTGATCAGCCGCACCATCTCGCGCAGCGTCTGCTCCGGCACCGCCTGCGTGCAGGCCTGCGCCGCCGGGGCGGTCATCAGCGCGGCAACAACCAGCGCCGCTGCCGCAAACAGGGTCCCGGCGCGAAACTTGGCGCGGCTGGCGGCGCGGGAACCCGGGACAGGTAAAGCGAACATGGGCAGACCTCCGGCTTTGCTCACCCCCGTCAGAAAACAGCGGAAAAGGGGCCGGAAGCGGGTGGAAATGCGGCACTCCCGGGCCGCTTCGCTTGAAACCTCGGGTCCTGATCCGGGCGCTCAGCCCCCCGCTTGCTCGTAGAGCGCGAAGCACCCTGCGCGCTCCCGCCGCAGCCGGGCGCGCGTGGCCTCGCTCAACACCATCGGCCGCGTGGGCGAGACATTGGCGCTCGGCAGGGCGATCTCGGTTTCCAGCCGCTTGGACAGCCACGCGCAACAATCCTCCATCCGGTCGTGGCGGAAAAGCCGGTCGACCCGGACGGTGCCTTGCGATGCCGTCAGGAACCGACCCTGCGCCCCGACGGCTGCATGGGGCGGCTGTGGCCTGCGCAGATAGTCCTGCACGAAACGCTCGAAATCCATGCCGCGTGTGCTGCGCTCCGTTTCTTCCAGTGCCGGGCGCGCGCGGTAGCGATACCAGCTTCCCAGCCAGTCCTCGGGTTCACGGATCAGTGCGCAGGTCTCCACCGGCCCGTCGCAGAATTTCGCCACCAATGGCGCCACAAATCGCTGATACCGGCGCAGGCCGATGTGCTTCACGGCGGGCTGGTTGCGGAATACCATGTCGGCGCGGCTCGCCAGCGCCATGTGCAGGGCTGTGCTCCCGGTTTTCGGGGTTGCCAGCAGGACCAACCTGTGTCGGACAAAGACCAGCACGGCCACGCCCTCCGAACTGCCCGAAGCACGGGCCACCGCAGCGGTTGTGGCGAAGTGGTCTGCGGCTGTCAATTGCCGCCCCATCCGCCTGCGCCTTGATTGCTGCCCCGGTCAGGTTCCGGTCCGGGTCCAGTTCGACAGTAATGATCGTGATCGCAACCGATGAAACACGGTCCGCGCAGGGACACTCATACAAAACGTCATGCACCGGGCCGAAACCATTGACGGGAAATACATATTTTCCTTTGGGTGATCATGGGCGGACCTCGGCGATGACGGCGGTCGGAACACCTTGTGCCGTGACATCCTGTCCCGGATGTGGCAATTTGTCCACTCATCGAGGGTGTAATGCGCGACAGCAAACTCACAGAACTCCGCTTTGATCCGGAGCGTTTTCTGCCCAATTTACTGGGGCAGGCTTCGGTTGCGAGCGAACGCGATTTCCTGCGCGAACTGCGTGACACGTTCGGCCTGTCGCGCACGCAATGGCAGATCATTGCCTATCTGGGGTTTTCGGGCAGCATGACCGCCACTGAGATCTGCCATCGCTCCGGGGTCGAGAAAACCAAGATCTCGCGTGCTGTTGCCGTGCTCGAGGGCGCGGACCTGCTGGTTCGGGACCGCTCGAAGGTGGACCGCCGGTGCGAATACCTGACCCTGACCTCCAAGGGCGACGCCCTGTTCGTCGCGGTGGGCGAGCGCGCCATCGAAGCCGACCAGGCACTGCGCGCGCGGATCGGCGCCTTGCGCGCACGCGAGCTTGAATCCGCCCTGCGCGCATTGATCCGGAAACCGGACCCGCGCGGGCGCTGACCCGTCCGGGTCACGGGGTGCAGCACAGGGTGGGTTGTTCGTGCATGCGGGCGCTCAGGCCGTCCATGGCACGGTCAGGCGCTTCCGGGGCCATCGCCGTTGGTGACCGTGATGCCGGGTGCGCCGTCGCGCAAGACGCCGATCACCGCCGCCTGCGCGAGACCGGCTGCGTGCAGGGCGGCGACCAGGTCCGGCGCCGCCTCTGACGGCACGGCGGCAAGCAACCCGCCTGCGGTCTGCGGGTCATGCAGCAACGCGTCCGCGATTGATCCCTCCCCTACCCCGTCCCAGTGCAGCTGTCCCGCCAGCGCCGCGCGATTGCCCTGCGCAAGCGGTGACCAGTGCCCGGCGGCGATCAGATCCTCCGCCCCCGGCAAGGCGGGCAGCGTCCCGGCATGGACGGTCGCGGCGCAGCCCGAGGCCGCGAGCATCTCCATCAGATGCCCCGCGAGCCCGAAGCCGGTCACGTCGGTCATGGCGCTTGCGTGCGGTGCCAGCAGGTGCGCCGCCGCGCCCTGCGGTGCCGCCATCGCCGCCAGCGCGGCAGCCACCGCGCGCCCCGGCGCCCGCATCGCCATTTCGGCGGCCAGCACGATCCCGGTGCCCAGCGGCCTGGTC
>LFIK01000139.1_pt1 | contig 48965 bp, 39 predicted proteins | sample 643401 | NCBI WGS metagenome assembly LFIK01 (sample SAMN03777447, study PRJNA286221) | soda lake metagenome | biome: soda lake; feature: Kulunda steppe; material: water; isolation source: sample T5-Br brine of Lake Tanatar-5 | place: Russia: Kulunda steppe | collected 2010-07
CGGGTCTGCGAGCGGATCGCCAAAGCCCCGTCGGCGGCCCCGCCGGCGGCCTCCCCGGCGGCGCGGGCCAGCTCGCGCAGCGCGGTATGGGCGCGCACCACGCCGGCGAGGCTGTTGCGGTCGGTGATGGCGATGGCGGCGAGGCCCAGCTCGGCGGCGCGCGCGACCAGCTCCTCGGGATGCGAGGCCCCGGTCAGGAAGGTGAAGTTCGAGGTCACGCACAGCTCGGCATAGGGCGGGGTCATGCGAATTCCCCCTGCACGCACCAGCCCGGCGCCTGCGGGGTGTGAAACAGCCACAGCCGCCGGCCCTGATGCGTCTCGATCTTCCAGTAATCGCGCAGGCCCGAGCGCCAGGCCGGGTCGTCGAACCACCATTCCGGCGCGATGCGTTCGGGCCCTGTCGCGCGCAGGGTGGTGAAGTCCATGCGCCGCCAGCGGAACCGACGCGGCGGCGTGCGTCCCCGTATGGCGATGGGCTCGGGCGCGAAGATCACCAGCGGGCGCTCGGGTCCGGCGGGCCAGTCCCCGGCGGGCTCCGACCATGCCGCATGATGCGCCAGAAAACTGCGTTCGGGGATGTGGCTTTCGGCGGGGTGAAACCGCAGGATATTCTCGAATCCCACGCGATTGCCCAGCCGCGTGACGAGATCGGCCTGCCGGTCGGCGCCGGTTTCGCGGGCGGTGGTAACCTGCCGGGCGGGCAGGCTTTCGGTGGATGGCGCACTCAGCCGCAACGCATCGATCCCGAAGCCTGCATCGATGCTGTCCACCGCGCGCTCGAACAGCGCGGCCATGTCACCCGGCACCCGCATGGGCCGGGCCAGGTCGATCCGGGTCTGCACCACACCGCCATCGACGCGCCGCAGCTCAAGCCGCAGTTGCCGCGCCCCGTGGCCAGCCTCGGCCAGCCTTTCGCAAAGCCGGTCCAGCAGGCGCCTCAGCCCGGCCATGACATCTGCCGACAGCCCGATCGGCTCGGGCAGGGTCATGCGCACGGCAAAATGCGGCGGGGCCGCGGCGGGCGAGACGGGTTCGGGCTGATCGCCCAGCGCCTGGTCCAGCCGCTGCAGAAGCGACGGGCCGAAGCGCCGCGCCAGCGTCGCGCGCGGAAAGCGCACAAGGTCGCGGATGCTGCGGATGCCCAGCCGCCCCAGCGCCGCGCCGGTCTGCGCATCGAGGCGCAGCGCCGTGGGCGCCAAGCTCCCGATGGCATCCAGACACCGCCCGGGCTGCGCGATGCCGCCGCCGCCCCGTGCCAGCGCATGGGCCGCCCCGCGCGTGCAGGCCAGCCCCGTTGCCACCGTCAGCCCGCCGCGCTCCAGCCGGCCGGCCATGTCCGCCAGCAGCATGGCCTCCCCCCCGAAGAGATGCGCAACCCCGGTGACATCCAGGATCAGCCCGTCCGCCCCGTCATACCCGACCCAGGGGCTGTAACGCCCCGCCCAGCGGCACAGCGCCTGCAGGAAATGCCGGTCGCGCACGGGATCGGCATCGCGGGTATGCAGGCCGGGGCAGACGGCGCGCGCGCCGGCGAGCGCCATGCCCCGGTACAGCCCGGACGCTTCGGCTGCGGCATTGAGGCAATACAGATGATCGGCCTGCCCGCTGCGTCCGACCAGCGCGAAGGGGCCCTCAACCGGATGCTGACGCAGAACCCGCTCGCTCGCCAGGCGGGGAAACCACATCGATACGACGCGCCTTGTCATCCCACAGCACCAACCAGTCGCCCAATATTCCTGTTTTGTTCTTTTTAAGACTCCAGTGCTGCAGAGTCGAGTCGCCGGGATGCGGCCGGCACTGCCAGCGTGTCTCGGCGGCGTTGCATCCCGCCCCTTCGCGCACGAGGCACAGCCCCGTCACGCGCCCCGCCTCGGCCGCGAGCTGCAGCCGCCGCCCGGCTGTCAGGCCGAGGGGTTTCGTCAACTCGGCCACCACCAGCCCCACAGCGCCGCTGCGCAAGGCTTCCTCGGCCATCCACAGCAGATCGCGCTCCCCTGCCCCCTGCGCGACGAGCAGCCGCGCAGGCGGGAAGAAGGCGGCCAGCCCGTCGGGCATCACCTGCCCATCAGCGTGGCGCGAACGGATCCACAGCACATCCCCCCCGGTCTGCGCACCGATCACGGCCGCGAAAACCCGCGCGCCGGGGCCTTGGGCCTCATGCGTGCGGCCCGCGCGAAGCGGCAGGGGAATCGGATGCGACGTCATGCACCCGACTCTAGCACCCGGGAACATGATGTGAACAAGATCTGCGTGCCGCGCATAGATCCGGGCGCGAAACCGGGTGCGCGGCCCTCGCTTCGCGCGCGCGTCTTTCATCGCCCCGGCGCGCGGCCTTTTGCGGTTGCGCTTGCCCCGGCGTGGCTGCGCGCCTAAACCGGGGCCGCAATCAGACCCGACCGAGGCTCATGACCGACACGACGCAACAGAACACCGACGACCGCGCGCGATCGCGCAAGCTGGGCGCGCTGTCCGGGCTGTGGCCGTTTCTGGCGCCCTATCGGCTGTTGCTGGCCGCCGCGCTGCTGGCGCTGACGGCGACCGCGGTGATCGCGCTGACGCTGCCGCTTGCGGTGCGCCGCGTGGTCGATGAGTTCGAGGGCGGCGAGATCGCGCTGCTCAACAACTATTTCGCCGCTGCGCTGGGGCTGGCCACGCTGCTCGCGCTGGGCACGGGGCTGCGCTATTATCTGGTCACCCGCCTCGGCGAGCGGGTCGTGGCCGATATCCGCAAGGCGCTGTTCGCGCGTACCATCGGCAAGAGCCCGGCCTTCTTCGAGCGCCTGATGACCGGCGAGGTCCTGTCGCGCCTGACAACCGACACCACGCTGATCCTGTCGGTGATCGGCTCGTCGGTATCGATCGCGCTGCGCAATGTGCTGCTGCTGATCGGCGGGCTGGTGCTGCTGCTGATGACCAGCGCCAAGCTGACGGGGCTGGTGCTGCTGCTGGTGCCGGCGGTGATCGTGCCGATCATCCTTCTGGGCCGGCGCCTGCGCAACCTGTCGCGCGAGAATCAGGACTGGATCGCGGCGAGTTCGGGCAAGGCGTCCGAGGCACTCGGCGCGGCGCAGACGGTGCAGGCCTTCACGCATGAGACGCAAAGCCGCAGCGACTTCGACGGGGTGACCGAAACCTCATTCGCCGTCGCCCGCCGCCGGATCGCGACGCGCGCCGCGATGACCGTCATCGTGATCTTTCTGGTCTTCACCGGCATAGTCGGCGTGCTGTGGATCGGCGCGCATGACGTGCGCACCGGCATGATGACCCCCGGTGAGCTGGTGCAGTTCGTGATCTATGCGGTGATCGTGGCGGGGGCGGTCGCGGCGCTGTCGGAGATCTGGGGCGAATTGCAGCGCGCGGCCGGCGCGACCGAGCGGCTGACCGAGCTTCTGGAGGCGACCGACGCGGTGCGCGATCCGCCGTCCCCGCGCCCGCTGCCGCGCCCCGTGCGCGGCGACATCAGTTTCGAGAATGTCCGCTTCAGCTATCCGTCCCGCCCCGGTCAGTCCGCGCTTGACGGGGTGTCGCTGACCGTCTCGCCCGGTGAAACGGTGGCGCTGGTCGGCCCCTCCGGTGCCGGCAAGACGACGATCATCCAGCTCCTGCTGCGCTTTTACGATCCGACCGAGGGCGCCGTGCGCCTCGACGGCATCGACCTGCGCGACATGGCGCGCCGGGACTTTCGCCAGGCCATGGCACTGGTGCCGCAGGACCCCGTCATCTTCGCCGACAGTGCGCGCGAGAATATCCGCTTCGGCCGCCCCGACGCCGATGACGCCGAGGTGGAAGCAGCCGCACGGGCGGCTGCGGCGCATGATTTCCTCACCGCCCTGCCGGAGGGCTACGACACCCGCCTCGGCGAGCGCGGCGTGATGCTGTCGGGCGGGCAGCGCCAGCGTGTCGCCATCGCCCGCGCGATCCTGCGCGATGCGCCGGTCCTGCTGCTCGACGAGGCGACCTCGGCGCTGGATGCGGAAAGCGAACGCGCCGTGCAGCAGGCGGTGCAGGAGCTTGCCCAAGGCCGCACCACCCTGATCGTCGCGCATCGCCTCGCAACTGTGAAGCGCGCCGATCGCATCGTCGTGTTTCAGGACGGGCGCATCGTCGCGCAGGGCACGCATGATGCGCTGGTGGCGCAGGACGGCATCTATGCGCGCCTGGCGCGGCTGCAGTTCACCGACGGTGTCGCCGCCGAATGATCCGCGCCCCGGGGTGTTCCTCGGCTCCGCTCAGGTTCGCCGGCCCCGCGACGGCTGACGTCGCGCAATCCTTGCGTCTGCGCGCGCGCCCGGCCATTCTTCGCCCCAGGGAGGAGATACATATGAGCAGATTCACATCCTTCGAAGACCGGGACGAAGTCGAACGGGAGATGCCCTGGTCGGAGCGCGACCTTCCGGTGACGGTCTATGGCTACATGTCACGCACGACGGCGGCATTTCCGGACCGGCCGGCGATTTCCTTCCAGATCACATCAGGACCGAAGGACAAGGCCGAAACCCTGACCTGGCGCGACTTCCACGCACAGGTGACGCAGGCCGCGAACATGTTCCGCGCGCTCGGTATCGGCCCGACCGACACGGTCGCCTATGTGCTGCCCAACGCCAACGAGACGGCGATCACCCTTGTCGGCGGCATGACCGCCGGCATCGTGAACCCGGTGAATCCGCTGCTGGAACCCGAAAAGATCTCGGCGATCCTGCGCGAGACGAATGCGAAGGTCGTCGTCACGCTGAAATCCATGCCCAAGACCGATGTCGCGCAGAAGGTCGCGGAGGCGGTGGCCTATGCACCGTCGGTCAAGACGGTGCTCGAGGTCGATCTCAATCGCTATCTGTCCCCGCCCAAGAGCTGGATCGTGCCCTTCATCCGCCCCAGGACCGAGGTGCGCCACCATGCGCGGGTGCTCGATTTTCGCACCGAGATGGCGCGGCATTCCTCCGACAAGCTGGATTTCGCGGACTCCGAGGACGACCGTGTCGCCGCCTTCTTCCACACCGGCGGCACCACCGGCATGCCGAAGGTCGCGCAGCACAAGTTCTCGGGCATGATCTACAATGGATGGCTGGGGCATGAGCTGATCTTCACCGAAAAGGACGTGATGATCTGCCCGCTGCCGCTGTTTCACGTCTTTGCAGCCTATCCCGTGATGATGTCGATCATCGCCTCGGGCGGGCATGTCGTCTTTCCCACGCCGCAGGGCTATCGCGGCGACGGCGTGTTCGACAATTTCTGGAAGCTGGTGGAACGCTGGGGGGTGACCTTCATGATTACCGTGCCCACGGCGGTATCGGCGCTGATGCAGCGCAAGGTCGATGCCGATGTGTCGTCGCTGCGCACCGGGATTTCCGGTTCGGCCGCACTTCCGCTCGAACTCTACAAGCGGTTCGAGGCCGCGACCGGGGTCCAGATCGCCGAGGGCTACGGCCTGACCGAGGCCACCTGCCTGGTGTCGTGCAACCCCGTCAACGGCAAGAAGAAGGTCGGATCGGTTGGCATCCCCTTCCCATATACCGAGATCCGCATCCTGCGATTCGACGATGCGGGCAACGTGACGACCCGGTGCGAGGCGGACGAAATCGGGGAGATCTGCATATCCAGCCCGGGCGTCTTCGAGGGCTCGACCTATACCGAGACCGACAAGAACACCAATCTGTTCGCCGATGACCACTTCCTGCGCACCGGCGATCTGGGGCGGCTCGACACGGACGGCTATCTGTGGATCACCGGGCGCGCCAAGGATCTGATCATCCGCGGTGGCCACAATATCGACCCCGCCGAGATCGAGGAAGCGCTGCTCAGCCACCCCTCGGTGGCCTTTGCCGGCGCCATCGGCCAGCCCGACGCCTTCGCCGGCGAGCTGCCCTGCGCCTATGTCGAGTTGGTGGATGGGGCCGATACCGACAGCGACACGCTGTTGGCGCATGCAAGGGAGCGCATCACCGAGCGCGCCGCGATCCCCAAGCATGTCGAGGTGCTGGACGAGCTGCCCAAGACCGCCGTGGGCAAGGTCTTCAAGCCGGATCTGCGCCGCAAGGCGATCAAGCGGGTCTATGACGCGGCGCTGGCCGATGCCAAGCTGCCGGTCGAGGTGGTCGATGTCGTCGAGGACAAGAAGCGCGGGCTGGTCGCGCGGCTGCGCATGACCGGTGAGTGCGATGCCGATGCGGTCGCCGAAACGCTGGGTGAGTTCACGCGCCCCTGGGAATGGGCCGACTGACAGGCCATCACGCGACATCGCGTCCGGCAGCGCACCATGCGCGACGACCACGCGGTGTTCGCGGCGGCGGTATCCGCGCAGTTGCCTCTTGAAAAAGCGCCGCTTTCGGAGCATCTAATGCGCGCCCGCAACTGGTCGGGCATTGAGTTGAGGAGTGACCATGGCCAAGGAGGAATTGCTCGAATTTCCCGGTGTCGTGAAGGAACTCCTGCCAAACGCGACATTTCGGGTCGAGCTTGAGAACGGCCATGAAATTATCGCGCATACGGCAGGAAAGATGCGCAAGAATCGTATTCGCGTGCTGGCGGGCGACCGTGTGCAGGTTGAGATGACGCCCTATGATCTCACCAAGGGGCGGATCAATTACCGCTTCAAATAGGCCCTTGAGGCTGATTCTGGCTTCGGCGAGTCCGCGCCGCAGCGAACTGCTGGCGCAGATCGGCGTTTCGCCGGATGCCGTCCTGCCCGCCGAGATCGACGAAACCCCGCAATCCGGAGAATTGCCACGCAGGTACTGCGCGCGCATGGCGGTGGAGAAGACGCTGGCGATCGAGGCGGGGGCGGATGATCTGGTGCTCGCGGCGGACACGACGGTGGCAATGGGCCGGCGCATCCTCGGCAAGCCCGCGGACACCGCGCAGGCGGCCGAGTATCTGATCGCCCTTGGCGGACGCAGGCACCGCGTCATCACGGCCGTCGCTGTGCGGCACGGGGCACGGCTCTGGCAGCGCGAGGTGATCACCGCAGTGAAAATGAAGCGCCTGTCCGACAACGAGTTGAACGCCTACCTCGCCAGCGGCGAATGGCAGGGCAAGGCGGGCGGCTACGCCGCGCAGGGACGCGCGGGTGCCTTCATCCCGTGGCTTTCGGGATCCTTCTCGGGGGTGGTGGGCTTGCCGCTTGCGGAAACCGCCACGCTGCTGCGCGCGGCCGGCTATCCGCTGTTCGAGGGTTGGCCATGAAGGGCCGCGTGATCGTTCGGGACCGGCTCGACGGGCGGAAAGCCGCCGCGCTGCTCGAGGATGGTCGCCTGGAAGACCTGCTCATCGATCCGCCAGACGGGCTGGACACCGCGCCCGAGGCCGTGCTGTGCGGCGTCGCGGGGCGCCCCATGAAGGGTCAGGGCGGCATCTTCGTCGAACTGCCGCAGGGCCGTGGCTTTCTGCGCCAGGCGAAGGGCATCCGGCCGGGCAGCAAGCTGATGGTGCAGGTTTCGGGCTATGGCGACGCTGCCAAGGCGCTGCCATTGACCACGCGGGTGCTGCTCAAGGGCCGGCACGCCATCGCCACGCCAGGCGCGCCCGGATGCAACATCGCGCGCAGCATCCGCGACCGTGAAACCCGCGCCGCGCTGCAGGCGCTCGCCGATGCCGAGATGGCCGGCGCGCCGGCGGATATGGGCCTGATCCTGCGCAGCAGCGCCGCCGACGCCCCCGAACCCGAAATCCGCGCGGACATCGCGGCCATGCGCGATCTGGCGCTGTCGCTGATTGACCGGTGCGCGGCCACGGCAGACGCCCCTGCCCTGCTGGACGCCGCCCCCGATGCACACAGCCGCGCCGCGCGCGACTGGGCCGACCCGCAGACCGCAATGCCCGCCCCGCAGCAGGACGGCTTCGCCGCCCATGGCGTTCTTGAGCTGATCGCGCAGTTGCGCAGCCCGCAGCACAGCCTGCCGACGGGCGGCAGCATGGTGTTGGAGCAGACCAGCGCGCTGGTCGCCGTCGATGTCAACACCGGCAACGACACCTCCCCCGCCGCGGGGCTCAAGGTCAACCTCGCGGCGGCGCGCGCCCTGCCGCGTGCGCTGCGGCTGCGCGGGCTGGGCGGGCAGATCGCGGTGGATTTCGCGCCGATGCCACGCAAGGACCGCCAGGCGCTGGAGCAGGCGCTGGAAGCCGCCTGCCGGCGCGACACGTCGGAGATCACCCTTGCCGGCTGGACACCGCTGGGCAATTTCGAACTGCACCGCAAACGCGACCGGCTGGCGCTGCACCGGCTCCTGCCGGGCTGAACGGCGCTCGCGAGCGCCGCCATTGTTGCGCCGCGCCCCATTGTTCGCCCCATTGCAGATGACTATAGAGACGGGAACAGGTTCCGTTTTTCGCAAGGGCATGCATCATGGCTTCCTACCAGTACGTCTATCACATGGACGGCGTTTCCAAGACCTATCCGGGCGGCAAGAAGTGCTTTGAAAACATCCGGCTGAACTTCCTGCCCGGCGTCAAGATCGGCGTGGTGGGCCCCAACGGCGCCGGCAAGTCGACGCTGCTGCGGATCATGGCCGGGCATGACACGGATTTCACCGGCGAAGCCTGGGCCGCGAAGGGCGCGCGGGTGGGCTACCTGCCGCAGGAGCCCGAGCTGGACCCCGCGCTGGATGTGCGCGGCAATGTGATGGAGGGCGTCGCCGCCAAGCGCGCCAAGCTCGAACGCTTCAACGAGCTGGCGATGAACTACTCCGACGAAACCGCCGACGAGATGGCGCGCCTGCAGGACGAGATCGACAGCGAAAACCTGTGGGACCTCGACGCGCAGATCGACCAGGCGATGGAGGCGCTGCGTTGCCCGCCCGACAACGCGCAGGTCGACACGCTGTCGGGCGGCGAGAAGCGGCGTGTCGCGCTGTGCAAGCTGCTGCTCGAAGCGCCCGACATGCTGCTGCTGGACGAGCCGACCAACCACCTCGACGCCGAAACCATCGCCTGGCTGCAAAGCCATCTGATCGCCTACAAGGGCACGATCCTCATCGTCACCCATGACCGCTATTTCCTCGACGACATCACCGGCTGGATCCTCGAACTCGACCGGGGCCGGGGCATCCCCTATGAGGGCAACTATTCCAGCTGGCTGGAGCAGAAAGCCAAGCGCATGGCGCAGGAGGCCCGCGAGGACAAGGCGCGCCAGAAGACGCTGGAGCGCGAGCTGGAATGGATCCGCGCGGGCGCCAAGGCGCGGCAGGCCAAGTCCAAGGCCCGCATCAAGTCCTATGAGGAACTCGCCAACCAGTCCGAACGCGAACGGGTCGGCCGCGCGCAGATCGTCATTCCCAACGGGCCGCGGCTGGGGTCCAAGGTCATCGAGGTGGAGGGACTGCGCAAGGGCTACGGCGACACGCTGCTGATCGAGGATCTGAGCTTCTCGCTGCCGCCCGGCGGCATCGTGGGCGTGATCGGCCCCAACGGCGCGGGCAAGTCGACGCTGTTTCGCATGCTCACCGGGCAGGAACAGCCCGATGCCGGGCTGATCGATTACGGCGAGACGGTCCAGCTGTCCTATGTCGATCAGTCACGCGACGCGCTCAATGCCGACAACACGGTGTGGGAGGAAATCTCGGACGGGCTGGACGTGATCCAGCTGGGCGATGCCGAGGTCAATTCGCGTGCCTATGTCAGCGCCTTCAACTTCAAGGGCGGCGATCAGCAGAAGAAGGTTGGCCTGCTGTCGGGCGGCGAGCGCAACCGCGTCCACCTGGCCAAGCTGCTGCGCGCGGGGGGCAATGTGCTGCTGCTCGACGAGCCGACGAACGATCTGGACGTGGAGACGCTGCGCGCGCTCGAGGACGCGCTGGAGGAATTCGCCGGCTGTGCCGTGGTGATCAGCCATGACCGCTTTTTCCTTGACCGGCTGTGCACGCACATGCTGGCCTTCGAGGGCGAGGCGCATGTGGAGTGGTTCGAGGGCAACTTCGAAGCCTATGAAGAAGACAAGAAGCGCCGGCTGGGCCCCGACGCGGTGGAGCCCAAGAGGGTGAAGTACAAGAAGTTTGCGAGGTAGCCCGGACGGCCCGCGCACAACTCTCCTGGATGGCCGACGCCGAAGATCAACCGGCATCCGACGGAGATCGCGCCTGCCCATATTGACCCCTTCCGAGCGGAGGGCAGGCGACCGACCGAGGTAGGCGCGAATGCGCCCGCCTGGGGGCGGGCGGGCGCATGCCCGGGCCGCAAGCAGCCCGCGCGGGTGAAACCGATCACGCGCGTCCCGCGCCCAGTCATTCCCCGATATGGAACAGCGAACACCTACATGCCAGCTTGGACCCAGATCGGCTGCGCGCTTCGACCGCCGGACGGACCGTGCGCGAGGCGCTCCATTTCATGCGCCGGAGCTCGTCCGGCAACTTCGGGCGAAGTGATTGAAATAATTGGTGGGTGATGAAGGATTCGAACCTCCGACATCCTCGGTGTAAACGAGGCGCTCTACCAACTGAGCTAATCACCCGGCCGGGGCTGTGCCTGCGCGCGACCGCGGAGGGGCGCAGTGGGGGCCGTGGTGGGTGATGGAGGATTCGAACCTCCGACATCTTCGATGTGAACGAAGCGCTCTACCACTGAGCTAATCACCCGTCCGGCGCTGCATAGCGTTGTCTTTGGCAGGGTGCAAGAGGGTTCGGCGCCCCATGGCGCGGGGCCGAAAGGCCGGGGCGCGGGGCGCCCCGGCCGGGGTCATGTCGGCGGCCGGATCAGTGCTTGGCCATCGCCGGATTGTCGCCTTCGGACTGCAGCGCGGCCTGATGGGCGGCGGCTTCCTCGGCCTCCTCGTCCCATTCCACCGGCTCGGGCATGCGCTTGAGGGCGTGGCGCAGCACGTCGCGCACATTCTCGACCGGGATGATGGACAGGCCCTCCTTGACGTTGTCCGGGATCTCCTTGAGGTCCTTCTCGTTTTCCTGCGGGATCAGCACCGTGCTGATGCCGCCGCGCAGCGCCGCCAGAAGCTTCTCCTTGAGCCCGCCGATTGGCAGCACATTGCCGCGCAGCGTCACCTCGCCGGTCATGGCGATATCCTTGCGCACCGGGATCCCGGTCAGCACCGACACGATCGAGGTCACCATGGCGATACCCGCGCTCGGCCCATCCTTGGGGGTTGCGCCCTCGGGGACGTGGACGTGGATATCCCACTTCTCGAACCGCGGCGGCTTGACGCCGATCTCGGGCGCGATGGAGCGCACGAAGCTCGACGCCGCGTCGATGGACTCCTTCATCACATCGCCCAGCGTACCGGTGGTCTTCATCCGGCCCTTGCCCGGCAGACGCAGCGCCTCGATCGACAGCAATTCGCCGCCCACCGAGGTATAGGCCAGCCCGGTGGCAACCCCCACCTGGTCCTCCTTCTCGGCGAGGCCGTGGCGATGCCGCGGCACACCGAGATAGTCGGCCACGTTGTCGGGCGTGATCTCCACCGCCGAGGTCTTCTTGCGCACGATCTCGGTGACCGCCTTGCGCGCGATCTTGGCGATCTCACGCTCGAGGTTGCGCACCCCGGCCTCGCGGGTATAGCTGCGGATCACCTCGGTCACGGCGGCGTCGGAGATCGAGAACTCGGCCTTCTTGAGGCCGTGATCCTTGACCTGCTTGGGGATCAGGTGGCGCTTGGCGATCTCGAGCTTTTCGTCCTCGGTGTAGCCCGACAGCCGGATGATCTCCATGCGGTCGAGCAGCGGCTCGGGCATGTTGTAGCTGTTGGCCGTGGTCAGGAACATCACGTTCGACAGGTCGTATTCCACTTCGAGATAGTGGTCCACGAAGGTCGAGTTCTGCTCGGGGTCCAGCACCTCCAGCATGGCGCTGGCCGGATCGCCGCGGAAATCCTGCCCCATCTTGTCGACCTCGTCGAGCAGAATGAGCGGATTGGTCGTCTTGGCCTTCTTCATCGCCTGGATGATCTTGCCCGGCATCGAACCGATATAGGTGCGCCGGTGGCCGCGGATTTCCGACTCATCGCGCACCCCGCCCAGGCTGATGCGGATGAACTCGCGCCCCGTCGCCCGCGCCACGGATTGCCCCAGCGAGGTCTTGCCCACCCCCGGCGGGCCGACGAGGCACAGGATCGGCCCCTTGAGCTTGCGCGAGCGGTTCTGCACGGCGAGATACTCGACCATGCGTTCCTTGACCTTCTCGAGGCTGTAGTGGTCGGCGTCGAGCACCTGCTGCGCGCGGTCGAGGTCGCGCTTGACGCGGCTTTTCTTGCCCCAGGGGATCGACAGGATCCAGTCGAGATAGTTGCGCACCACGGTCGCCTCGGCGGACATGGGCGACATGTTCTTGAGCTTCTTGAGCTCGCCCTCCGCCTTGTCGCGCGCTTCCTTCGACAGCTTGGTGTTGGCGATGCGCTCTTCCAGTTCGGCGACCTCGTTCTGGCCGTCATCGCCGTCGCCCAGCTCCTTCTGAATGGCCTTCATCTGCTCATTCAGATAGTATTCGCGCTGGGTACGCTCCATCTGCGACTTAACGCGCGTCTTGATCTTGCGCTCGACCTGCAGGACCGACATCTCGCCCTGCATCAGCCCGTAGACCTTCTCGAGCCGTTCACCGATATCGAGTGTCTCCAGAAGTTCCTGCTTCTGTTCGACCTCGACACCCAGATGCCCGGCCACGAGATCGGCCAGCTTGGCCGGTTCGCGCGCCTCGGAGACGGCGGTGAGGGCTTCCTCGGGAATGTTCTTCTTGGCCTTGGCGTAGCGGCCGAACTCCTCGGCGACGGAGCGCAGCATGGCCTGAACCGTGTCCTCGTCGCCGGGGATTTCCTCCAGCGGCTCCACGCGCGCTTCGAAGAAGGCGTCGTTGTCGACGAATTCGGTCAGCCGCACCCGCTCCTTGCCCTCCACGAGCACCTTTACGGTCCCGTCGGGAAGTTTGAGAAGCTGCAGCACATTGGCCAGCACGCCGCTGCGGTAGATGCCGTCGATGCCCGGCTCGTCCTCGGACGGGTCCATCTGGCTCGACAGCAGGATCTGTTTTTCGTCCTGCATCACCGCTTCGAGGGCCCGCACCGACCGCTCGCGCCCGACGAAAAGGGGCACGATCATGTGCGGGAACACGACGATGTCGCGCAGCGGCAGGACAGGATAGGCGGTGCTCGATTGCTCGGTCATGATCATTCCTTGACTGGGTGGCGGGACCGCTCGGCCCCGCATCCTGCGGCGGCCGGGCAACCCCCCTTGGCTTGGTTACAACGTGGTGCAGGCACGGCACGCTTTCAACCTGAATCGCGCTGATACCCGCCTTGCCGGGCTCCGGACTGCGCACTCAGGACGGCGGGATATCCCCCCTGGCCCGCAGTTCGTGGAATTCGGCCACGAACGCCTCAAGCGCCCCCGACCCGATCGCTCCCCGCAATCCGGACATCAGATCCTGATAGTAGCGCAGATTGTGCCAGGTAAGAAGCATCATCGCGATCGGCTCGCCACTGCGCACCACATGGTGAAGATAGGCCCGGCTGTAGTTGCGGCAGGCCGGGCAGCCGCATCGCGCATCGAGGGTCCGCGGATCGTCCCGGTGTCGCGCGTTTCGCAGATTCACCACACCGCGGCGGGTGAAGGCCTGCCCGGTACGGCCCGACCGTGTCGGCAACACGCAATCCATCATGTCTACACCGCGCTGAACGGCGCCGACGATGTCATCGGGCTTGCCCACCCCCATCAGATAGCGCGGTCGATCCTCCGGCAGCATCGGCGCGGCGTAATCGAGCACCTCGAACATCGTGTCCTGCCCCTCGCCGACCGCCAGCCCGCCGATGGCGTAGCCGTCGAAGCCGATGTCACGCAAGGCCCGCGCGCTTTCGGCGCGCAGGTCTTCATGCATCCCACCCTGCTGGATACCGAACAGCGCATGCCCAGGCCGCGTGCCGAAAGCCTCGCGCGAGCGCTGCGCCCAGCGCATCGACAGCTCCATGGACCGGCGCGCCGTCGCGTGATCGGCCGGAAAGGGCGTGCATTCATCGAAGGCCATCACGATATCGGACCCCAACAGGCGCTGAATCTCCATACTGCGTTCGGGGGTGAGCATGTGGCGCGCGCCGTCGATATGCGACTTGAAGCTGACCCCCTCCTCGCTGAGCTTGCGCAGCCCGGTCAGACTCATGACCTGATACCCGCCCGAGTCGGTCAGGATGGGGCCGGCCCAGTTGATGAAGCCGTGCAGCCCGCCCAGCTGCGCCACACGCTCGGCGCCCGGCCGCAGCATCAGATGATAGGTGTTGCCAAGGATGATGTCGGCGCCGAGATCGCGCACATTCTCGGGCATCATCGCCTTGACGGAGCCGGCGGTGCCCACCGGCATGAAGGCCGGGGTCCGGATCTCGCCGCGCGTCGTGCGGATAACCCCGCTGCGCGCGCGCCCATCCGAGGCCGCGACCGAGAACTCGAAATTCCGGTGCATCATGTCCTATCCCGTTATCCGGTGCGCTACATGGCGCATCGCGCGCCAAAGGCCAAGCCGTCGCGGCGCCATCGGACGCGGCGGGAATGATTTCGTCGCCGCGGGCTGGACGCGCTGCCCCCTATTCCTTATGTATTCAGTAGGATTTGGATGAGGTGGCCATGACACCGAATGAACAATCACCAACCGAGGGCGCACCCCTCATCAAGCCGTCGAGCACGGATCACGCGCTTTACGACGACATCGTCGAGGCGTGCCGCTCGGTCTATGACCCGGAGATCCCCGTCAACATCTACGATCTCGGGCTGATATACACCATCGACATCAGCCCCGACAACGCGGTCGGCGTGACCATGACCCTGACCGCACCCGGATGCCCCGTCGCGGGCGAGATGCCCGGCTGGGTCGCCGACGCAATCGAACCCATTCCCGGCGTCAAGCAGGTGGATGTGGAACTTGTCTGGGACCCGCCCTGGGGAATGGACATGATGTCGGATGAAGCGCGGCTGGAACTGGGGTTCATGTAAATGTTCGGAGCACCTGGAAAGAACGCCGTCACGCTGACGGATCGAGCAGCGCGGCAGGTCGCCAGCCTGATGGCCCGCGACGGCGCCCACGGGCTGCGCATCGGCGTGAAGAAAGGCGGATGCGCGGGCATGGAATACACCATGGAATACGTTGCCGAACCCGACACCCATGACGAGGTGGTGGAACAGGACGGCGCGCGCATCCTGATTGCGCCGATGGCGCAGATGTTCCTCTTCGGCACCGAGATCGATTACGAAGTGTCGCTGCTGGAAGCCGGATTTCGGTTCAACAACCCCAACGTGACCGAAGCCTGCGGTTGCGGCGAGTCCATCAAGTTCGGCAATATGGACAATGCGGGCTGAGTCGGCGATGCCGGGCCGGGCCGCATCACCATTGGCCCGGAGGACCACATGCGCCGCAAGCTCGTCGTCGGAAACTGGAAAATGCATGGCCTCGCCGCGGATCTGCGCGAACTCGACCGGCTGGCCGACGCACATATGCACACGGCGTGCGATGTGGTCATCTGCCCGCCCGCGACGCTGATCGCCACCGCCGCCGCGCGGATCGAGGCGACACCGCTCATGGTCGGCGCGCAGGATTGCCATCCGCAGGACAACGGGGCCCATACCGGCGACATCGCGGCGCCGATGCTTGCCGATGCCGGGGCACGCCTTGTCATCGTCGGTCACTCCGAACGCCGCGCCGATCACGGCGAGGAAGACACGCTGATCGCGCTCAAGATGCGGGCGGCGCATCGCGCGGGGCTGCAGGCGATCCTGTGCGTCGGCGAGACCGAGCGTGAGCGCGACACCGGCCAGACGCTGGATGTCGTCGGGCGTCAACTGGCGGATGGCCTGCCGGACGACGCCGATGCGTCGAATACCGTGATCGCCTATGAACCGGTCTGGGCCATCGGCAGCGGGCGCACCCCGGACGACACCCAGATCGAGGAGGTGCATGGCTTCATGCGCAGCATCCTGCAAGAGCGCGACACCGCGCAGGGTGACGCGATACGGCTCTTGTATGGCGGCTCGGTCAAGCCCGACAATGCCGCCGCGATCTTTGCCATTCCCGATGTGGACGGCGCGCTTGTGGGGGGCGCATCCTTGCGCGCCACCCATTTCAGCGCGATCATCGCGGCGCTGGAGTCCGCACGCAGGTAACCGCGCGCCGCATGCCATCAGCCTGCGCCACGCGGTCGCGCCGTCGTCAGAAGTGGATGACCCGCCCGTACGCGTCCAGAACCGATTCGTGCATCATCTCGGACAGCGTCGGGTGTGGGAACACTGCCTGCATCAGCTCGCTCTCCGTCGTCTCGAGCGTGCGCCCGACGACGTAACCCTGGATCAGCTCGGTGACCTCCGCACCCACCATATGCGCGCCGAGCAGCTCGCCGGTGTTCGCATCGAAGACGGTCTTGATCATCCCCTCGGACTCGCCCATCGCGATGGCCTTGCCGTTGCCGACAAAGGGGAAGCGGCCGACATTGACCTTGTGCCCGGCCTCCTTCGCCTGCGCCTCGGTCAGCCCGACGCTGGCGATCTGCGGGTGCGAGTAGGTGCAGCCGGGGATGCTTTCAGGGCGCACGGGGTGCGGATGTTCGCCGGCGATCATCTCGGCGACCATCACCCCCTCATGGCTGGCCTTGTGCGCAAGCCAGGGCGCGCCAGCGAGATCGCCAATGGCATAGATGCCCTCGACCCCGGTGCGACAATGATCATCCGTGACCACATGCGTCTTTTCGACCGTCACGCCGAGCGCTTCGAGCCCCAACCCCTCGGTGTTGCCGACGATGCCGACCGCCGAGATCACCGTGTCGAAATCCTGCTTGTCGGTCTTGCCGCCGGCCTCGATATGCGCGGTCACCTTGTCCTTGCCGCGGTCGAGCTGCTTGACCGTCGCCTTGGACCTGATCGTCATGCCCTGCTTTTCGAACTGCTTGTGCGCGAAGGCGGAAATCTCGCCGTCCTCGACCGGCAGGATCCGGTCCATCACCTCGACGACCGTCGTTTCGGCGCCCAGCGTGTTGAAGAAGCTCGCGAATTCGATGCCGATGGCCCCCGAGCCGATCACCAGCAATTTCTTCGGCATCCGCTCGGCGCGCAGAGCGTGCTTGTAATTCCAGACCCGGTCGCCATCGGCCTCGAGTCCGGGCAGATCGCGCGCCCGCGCGCCGGTGGCGAGCACGATATGCTTGGCGGCAAGCTCTTCGGTGCCCTTGTCGGTCTTCACGGCGACCTTGCCCTTCGCCGGCACGCTCGCCTCGCCCATCACGACGGTGATCTTGTTCTTCTTCATCAGGTGGCTGACGCCACTGGTGAGCTGCTTGGCGACCTTGCGCGAGCGTTCGATCACCGCCTTGAGGTCGAAATCGATCTTCTCGGCCTTGAGCCCGAACTCCTTGGCGCGATGCATCAGGTGGAACACTTCGGCCGAACGCAGCATCGCCTTGGTCGGGATGCAGCCCCAGTTGAGGCAGATCCCGCCCATGTGCTCACGCTCGACGATCGCCACCTTGAGCCCCAGCTGCGCACCCCGGATGGCCGCGACATAGCCACCGGGCCCCGCGCCGATCACGATCATGTCGAATGCCTTGCCCGCCATCGCACGCCTCCTGAGCTGTTTGTTCAGCGTTAAACGAATTCTGCGCAGGCATCAATCTGCGAGACCACCCGCCCCGGGGGTGAACAGTTGCGTTGGCGCGCCTCAGGCCGCTTCGAGCCCGCGCACGACCTCGCCGTAGCCGCCATTGCCGAGAAAGGCCCTCTCGGCGCTGGTGCTTTCGCGCCCCAGAACGCCATTGCGATACGGAAAGCGGCCGAATCTGCGGATCACTTCGCGATGCGCGCGTGCATGCAACAGGTTGTTGGCGCCGGTTTTCGGCATCCGGCTGAGGATGAGACGCACGCACCGGTCCTGATCGGTCCGGCACTCGGAATGCATCAGGGGCATGTAGAAGAACTGCCTCTCGGGCTCATTGATGCGCATGTCCCAGCGGCTGTGAATGGCCTTTTCAGCAACCTGGCGCGCCGGGCGGTCGGTGGCGAAGGCACGCGGATCATCCCGGAAAATGTTTCGGGGGAATTGATCGGTGACGATGATATAGGCCAGTGCGCCCCGCGCATCAGTCGGCCAGCTATCGATTTCTCCGCGCCGCGCCGCGTCCCACAGCGGGGCAAAGCGCTCGCGGATATCGGCGTCAAGCTCGGCCCCGCCGGCGTACCAGCCCGGCGGCCCCACCTCCTCGAGCCAGTACTGCAAGACCGTTTGTGGACAAGCCATTGCGTTCCTCCATTACAACACACTGCTTCCCCCTGGGGAAAGCTTGGCAGAGATCGCAAATGATGGCAACGCGGATGCGCGCGCTTTCGCGTCACTCGGCGGGATCTGTGTCATCCGCGCTCTCACGGGCCTGTTCCTGCGCCCATTCCTGCGCAGATTGCACCGCAACCGGCGTGGCGGCAGCGGTCACGCCGACATAGGCACCCGATTCATCCACCGGCACGGCAGGGCGCTGCGTCATGCGCCAGGCCGCATAGCCCGCGATGGCTATGAACAGAACCGCGATGAAAACCCAGAACCCGGACGGGCCGAACACCCCCATAAGCCAGCCGGTGATCAGTGGTCCCGTAATCGCGCCAAGACCGTTGATGAACAGCAACCCGCCCGACGCGGCCGCCATGTCGTCGATTTCGAGATAGTCGTTCGTATAGGCCAGCAGCAGGGAATAAAGCGGGTTCGCGGTGCCCCCCGCCACGAAGGCGATGCCGATCACCAGGGTGTAGAGATTGTCCATGAACACCCCGGCGACAGCGCTCAGCGCGCCGAGAATGGCGAGCCCGAAGATCAGCTTGCGCCGGTCGATGCGGTCCGACAACCAGCCGATGGGATATTGCAGCAACAGCGCACCGACAAAGATCGTCGCGATGAACAGCGATATCTGCGGCACCGCGAACCCGGCCTGGCTGGCATAGACCGAGGCCATGCCGAACAGCGCGCTGAGCACCCCGCCGAGCAGAAACATGCCGACACAGCCGAGCGGCGACTTCTCGTAGAGCTGGCGCAGCGTCATCGGCTTCGTGCTCTCGAAAGCCGGCGTCGGGGAGATGGACAGCAGGATCGGCGCGAAGGCGACCGACACCAGCACCGACGGTATGATGAACAGCAGATATCCCCCCGCATCGCCCAGCACCAGAATACCCTGTGCCACGATGATGCCGGCCATCTGTACGATCATGTAGGCCGACAGCGATTTGCCCCGCGTTTCATTCGTGGCGGCATTGTTGAGCCAGCTCTCGGCGGTGACATAGACCCCCGACAGGCAGAACCCCAGCAGAACCCGCAGCAATGTCCATGCCCACGGGTCGGTGATCGCCGGAAACAGGATCAGCGTCGCCGAGATGAACGACCCGAGCGCCGCGAAGACCCGCACATGCCCCACCCGTCGGATGAACTCCGGCGCAACGCGCGACCCGGCGAGGAAGCCCAGGAAATACGCCGATGTGATGACCGACAGCTCGAAGGTCGAAAACCCCTCGATGCTGCCGCGCACCCCCATGAGCGTGGCCTGCAGGCCGTTGCCGACCATGATCAGCCCCATGCCCAGCAGGAGCGCCCAAGAAGATGCCAGAACCCGTATCATGCGCGCGGCGCCTCGTCTCATGCAGCGGCATCGAACGCCGCGCGTCGGTTTGCTGATGCAGCGTCGCACTCGGCGCGCTGCCGGTCTGTTCAGTTCGCGTCATCCACGGCGGCGTCCTGCGGAAACATCAAGCAGGCATCCCCGTAGGAAAAGAAGCGATAGTCCTGCGCAACGGCGTGCGCGTACAGACGCCGGATACGTTCAGATCCCATCAGCGCGCTGACCAGCATCAGAAGCGTCGAACGCGGCAGATGGAAGTTCGTCATCAGCCCGTCGGTCACACGAAACCGATATCCGGGATAGATGAAGATATCGGTCGCGCCCTGCCAGGCGCTCATGTGTCCGTCCTCATCGGCGGCTGTCTCGATCAGGCGCAGCGCAGTGGTGCCTACCGGCACGATACGCCCGCCCGCCGCGCGGGTCGCGTTGATCTCCTCGGCGGCCTGCGCGCTGAGCTCGCCACGTTCGGCGTGCATGCGGTGACGGGTCACATCATCGACCTTGACCGGCAGGAAGGTCCCCGCGCCCACATGCAGCGTCACCTCGGTGAAATCGACGCCATGATCGCGCAACCGCGCGACCAGCGCATCATCGAAATGCAGCGAGGCGGTCGGGGCCGCAACGGCTCCGGAATGGCGCGCGAAGACGGCCTGATAATCCGTCAGGTCCTGCGCGTCGGCGCCGCGCCGGCGCGCGATATAGGGCGGCAGCGGCATTGCGCCGGCCTGTCCGAGCGCGACGTCGAAATCCGGGCCCTGGACGCCGAAGCACAATCGCACCCGGTCCGGCAGGATCTCGACCACCCGCGCCTGCAGCTCATCCGAAAACCGGATGGTCTCACCCGCGCGCAGTTTGCGCAGTGGCCGTGCCAGTGCCTGCCATGTTCCCGCCGCTTCGGGTTCCAGAAGCGTCACGTCGATGCTGGCGCGGCCGCTGCCATGGGCCGTCTCGCGGGTGCGCGTGCCGCTCAGCTGCGCCGGGATCACACGGGTGTTGTTGATCACCAGCCTGTCGCCGGGGCGCAGCCGGGATGGCAGGTCGCGCACGATCGCATCGTCCAGCCGATCCGCGCGCGCCACCAGGAGCCGCGCCGCCGTCCGCGGGCGCGCCGGGCGCGTCGCGATCAGCCGTTCGGGAAGGTCGAAATCGAAATCGGAAAGTTTCATGGCGTCACGGCGGTCGGGGACGCGCTCCATTGATACGCGCCGCAAGCCACGTCAAGCAAATCCGACGCCCCCCTGCAACTTTGTTCAAAGACGACTATAACATCCCGATATCGCAGTTCGATGGAGGACCCGAAGATGCCCGAGACAGGTGCCCCTGCGCCCGATTTCACCCTGCCATGCACCATCGGTGGCGAGGTAACGCTGTCGGCGCTGCGCCCGCAGAAGGTGGTGCTGTATTTCTATCCGCGCGACGACACGCCCGGCTGCACGCGCGAGGCCATCGATTTCACCGAACACGCCGCGGATTTCGCCGCCGCCGACACCGTGGTGATCGGCGTGTCGCGCGACACCCTGTCAAAGCACGAGAAATTCGCTGCAAAGCATGGGCTTGGCGTCATGCTCGCCGCAGATACAGAGGGCACTGTCTGCGCCGATTACGGGGTCTGGGTCGAGAAGGCCATGTATGGAAAGACCTCCATGGGGATCGAACGCGCGACCTTCCTCATCGCCTCGGACGGGCGCATCGCGCAGGTCTGGCGCAAGGTCAAGGTTCCGGGCCATGTCGCGCAGGTGCTGGAGGCGGCCCGCGCCCTGTGATCGCCCCACCCCCCGCGCGCCGGGCTGGCCATCAGGGTCGGGCGCGCGGAATATCGGCAGATTCTTGCTCAAATCCCGTGCAACGGGGACAGGTCGTCACAGGATTGGTCAAAATTATTGCCGTCATGGTGATGCCTCGTTAAGCAGGAGCGGCGTCACGCACGGATCAACGTGCGGATGCATATTGGGGCAAGCGGGACAGAAAAGTTGAGGCGATTCATCGATCGAACGAACCAGACCCTCGAAAGGGTGCTGCCGGAACAGCGTTTGTTCCTCAAATCTGATCGCCAGACCCGGTTCATCCGGCTTCGGCCAACCACGCAGTTCACGGCACTTGCCGGTGCGGGAGTCCTCGTCGGCTGGGCGATCATTGCAACATCCATCCTGCTGATGGACACGATCGGAAGCGGCAATGTGCGCCACCAGGCCGAGCGCGAGCAGGTGCTCTACGAGGCCCGGCTGAACGAGATGGCCGCGCAGCGCGACGCGCGCGCCGCCGAGGCGCGCGAGGCGCAGGAAAGGTTCAATATCGCGCTGGAGCGTGTGTCGCGGATGCAGTCGCTGCTTCTGGAGTCCGAAGACCGCCGCAAGGAGTTGGAAACCGGTCTCGACGTCGTCCAGAATACCATGCGCAAGGTAATCGCAGAGCGTAACGAGGCGCGCGACCGCGTCGCCCGCCTCACCCTGGCGCTCAACGAGGAAAGCGGCGCCGCCGAGGATGACGCGGCGCGCCTTCAGGACGTCGAGGACGCGCTGGCCTTCCTGTCCGAGGCTCTGGGCCGCACGAGCGAGGAACGCGACCTCATGATCGCCGAAGTCGCCCAAGCCAAGCAGCAGATCGAGCATGTCGAGATGGAGAAGCGGCTCATCGAGGACCGCAACAAGCGCATCTTCTCGCAACTCGAACAGGCCGTGGAAATGTCGATGGAGCCGCTCGCAAAGGTATTCCGCGACGTCGGACTGCCGCCCGAACGCATCCTGTCGGAGGTGCGCCAGGGCTACGCTTCCGAAACCGCGGCGCTGCGGCCGCTGACCATCTCGACCAAGGGGGACCTGGAGCCGGACGCGACCGAACTGCGCGCCCAGGACATCATGGCCGGGCTGCAACGCATCAATCAATTCCGCATCGCGGCGGAAAAGGCGCCCTTCGCCGAACCCGTGGCGTCGGGCGTGCGCATGACCTCGGGCTTCGGCTCGCGCCGGGATCCCAAGACGGGCGCGTCACGCATGCATAACGGGGTCGACTGGGCCGGGCGTCGCGGCACGCCGATCTACGCGACCTCGGACGGCGTCGTGACGCATGCCGGCTGGCAGGGCGGGTTCGGCCGGCTGGTGAAGATCGAGCACGCTTTCGGTATCGAAACCTACTATGCGCATCTCAATGCCGTTCACGTCACGGAGGGGCAAAGGGTATCGCGCGGCGACCGGATCGGTGATATGGGCACTACAGGACGGTCCACCGGCGTGCACCTGCACTACGAGGTGCGCATCGATGGCAAGCCGATCAATCCGATGTCCTATGTAAAGGCGGCGAGAAATGTTTTCTAAAAGCAGGATCAACGAACCGGGGCCCAAAAAGACCAGCGAGGAGCCGCAGACCGGCCCCGCCCATGACGAGGGCCGGTCCGCCACCGACTATGCTCAGGCCAGCACGCAGGGCGCCAAGAAGGCGAAGCCGCCCGCGTCGCTGCTGTCCTCGGATCTGAGCGTCACGGGCAACATGCAGTCCAGTGGCGACATCGTGGTCGAGGGCAATGTCGATGGCGACATTCGCGCGCATCTGCTGACGGTTGGCGAAGGCGCCACCATCCGGGGCGAGGTGATCGCGGACGATATCGTCGTGAATGGACGGGTCGTGGGACGTGTGCGCGGTCTGAAGGTGCGGCTCACCTCCACGGCACGTGTGGAAGGCGACATCATCCACAAGACCATCGCCATCGAATCGGGCGCGCATTTCGAAGGCTCGGTGCAGCGTCAGGAAGATCCGTTGAACAGCGGTGGCGCGGATCGTCAGCAAAAGCAGCAGCAGCCTCAAGCGCAGGCGACAGCGAAGCATCAACAGCAGGCGGCGGCGCAGCAACAGCAGGCGCGCACCAGCGGGGCGCAGCCGGAAAAGGCGCAAGCAACGGAAGGCAGCGCCCAGGGTGGCGCCGCCTCGAGGAAGGGCTGAATAGCCCGGATCAGCGATCGAGGTGACGCCGCGCCCGCTTGTGCATCGGGTGCGGCGTGATCTTGCGGGGTGCGTGCTGAAACCTCAAGGACCCTGTCGCGCGTGGTCATCCCGGTTGCCCGCGTGCCCCACTCGGCAGCGTATGGCGTTTGATCGGAATTGGCCCCGGGTAGGGCATGCGCCCGACCGAGATGGGCGCAGAATGCGGCCGCGTCGCACCACGGCTGCGCCCCTACGGGCCGACGGGGCGGGCGGGCGTCATGCTCGGGCCGCAAGCGCTCCGGACGGCTTCGAGCCTAATCCGGCCCGGCATGCGCTAATCGACCAGAACGCGGCGATACATGTGCCAGCTGGCATGCCCGAGCACCGGCAGCACGACCAGTAACCCGAGGAATGCGGGCAGCATCCCGACGAACAGCATCGCGGCGATGATCGCGGCCCAGGTGAACATCACCTTCGGGTTCTCCGATACTGTCTTGTAGCTGGTGATCATCGCAGTGGCGAAATCGACCTCCCGATCGAGCAGCAGCGGCAGGCTGATCACGGTTACGGCATACAGCGCCGCGGCCATGGCCCCGCCGACGACCGTGCCAACAAGCACCATGAACACCCCCTGCACCGACAACAACATGCCGATCGTTTCGGTTCCGAAGCCGGTCTGGCCCATGAAAATGGCGAAGATGCCCCGCGCGAGAATGATCCAGAAGCCAAAGGCAATGATCACGATCACGGCCATAAAGGAAATCTGCCGGTCGCGCTGCTCGAACAAGCATCCGAGTACCCCGCCCCAGTTGAGCGGCTCGCCCGTCTCCAGTCGGCGGCTGACCTCGTACAGCCCGACCGCGGCGAACGGCGCCAGCAAGGGAAACCCGACGACGAACAGCATGAACCACATCGGTTGCCCGACCGAGACGAAGCCGTAATAGAGCAGGATGCCGCCCACGACATAAAACAGGGAAAAGAACAGCCCGAATTGCGGTGCCCGGCGGAAATCGCCCCAGCCAGCGCGCAGGATCTCGGACAATTCGGATCGTGCGATGGCGCGCGGGGCCGGCACCGGCGATGGCGGTGACATTGCGGCATGTTCGGTCATCGGGTCCTCCACTGAAGAGCTGCGAATACGATAAACCGCGCTCCGCATTGCGGCAAGCGGTCGCATCCCCCGTCAGCACTCGTCGGGCAGGACCTCGCGATACAGATGCCAAGTCGCGTGCCCCAGGACCGGCAGCGCCACGAACAGGCCCAGAAATCCCGGAACCATCGCAGCCGCCAGTGACAGCGCCACCACCCCGGCCCAGAGAACCATCGCCACCCGGCTGGCCATGACCGCCGAGACCGACGTGATCATCGCGGTGACGAAGTCGAGCTCACGATCCAGCAGCAGCGGCAGGCTGATCACCGTCAGGGCGAAGACTGCCGCGGCCATGGCGCCGCCGATCACCGTGCCCAGCCCCAGCATCATCAGCCCGTTGCGCGTCATCAGCAGTTCCGGCGCCGAGCCGGTGAAAGCCTGCATCCCGAAGAACAGGGCAAAGAGCGTATGCGCCACAAAGACCCAGAACATGAAGATCAGCAGGATCACCACCGACATCGACGGCACCTGCCGATCCTTCTGTTGCCACACACAGATCAGGACATCGCGCCAGTTCAATGCCAGCCCCTGCTCGAGCCTGCGGCTCACCTCGTACAGGCCCACAGCCGCAAAGGGTGCCAGGATCGGAAAGCCGACGGCCACCGGAATGAACCACAGATAGCTGCCCGACGCGACGAAGACATGATAGAGCGCCCAGCCGCCCAGCACATAGACAAGGCTGAAGAACAGGCCGAACTGCGGCGCGCGCATGAAGTCGCGCCACCCCGCACGCAGAAGCCGCGGCAGGGCGCCGCGTTCAAGCGGCCTGATCGCGGGGATCGTGGACGGGGGAATCGCTGTGTGATCGCTCATGACCTGCTCCGCTCAGGATCCGCAGCTTACGTGCGGGCCCTGCGCTGCGCAACGCCACAGCAGCCCCACCCGGCGGCCTTGGGACCTGTTCGCCATCAGTCCTCGGCATGCGCTTCGGCGCGACTCAACCCCTCGACCTTCTGCGCCAGTGTCGCGGCCATGAAGCGGTCGAGTTCGCCATCCAGCACGCCTTCGGTGTCGGAAGTCTCGACCCCTGTGCGCAGATCCTTCACCATCTGGTACGGGTGCAGCACATACGACCGGATCTGGTTGCCCCATCCGGCATCGCCTTTCGCGTCGTGCTGCTCCTGGATACTCTCGGTGCGCTTGCGCAGCTCCAGTTCATAGAGGCGGGATTTCAGCGCCTTCATCGCGATATCGCGGTTCTGATGCTGCGACTTCTCGGAGCTGGTCACCACAATGCCGGTGGGAATATGCGTCATCCGAACCGCCGAGTCGGTGGTGTTGACATGCTGACCGCCAGCGCCCGACGCACGCATCGTGTCCACACGGATATCGGAGGGGTTCACCTCGATTTCGATATTGTCGTCGATGACCGGGTACACCCAGACAGAGGAAAACGACGTATGCCGGCGCGCCGAACTGTCGAAGGGCGAGATACGCACCAGACGATGCACGCCCGTCTCGGATTTCAACCAGCCATAGGCATTGCGCCCCGAGATCCTGTATGCGGCAGACCGGATCCCCGCCTCGTCGCCGGCGCTTTCGTTGAGCAGCTCGACTGTATAGCCCTTGGACTCGGCCCAGCGCACATACATGCGCGCCAGCATCGCGGCCCAGTCGCAGCTTTCGGTGCCGCCCGCGCCGGCGTTGATCTCCAGATAGGTGTCGTTGGCATCGGCCTCGCCATCGAGCAGCGCCTCGATCTCCTTCGCGGCGGCGCGTTCGGCCAGCGCCTTGAGCGCCTCCTCCGCCTCGGCGACGACCTCGGCATCGCCCTCGGCCTCGCCCATCTCGATCAGTTCGATATTGTCGTCGAGCTGCTGCGCGATGCTGTCATGGGTCTGCATCGCATCGACCAGCGCCTGACGGTCGCGCATGAGTTTCTGGGCCCGGTCCGGGTCGGACCAGAGATCGGGATCCTCGGTCATCGCGTCGAATTCCTCAAGGCGATGCTGCGCACTGTCCCGTCCCATGCGCTGCCCCAGAAGGTGCAGCGACTTGCGGATGGCATCGACCCGGGTCTGCGTTTCGGCACGCATGTAAAAGCCTCTCAACGTCGGTGGCTGGCCGTGGCGTGATAGCCCGTTGCACGGGCGCGAACAAGCTCAGTAAAGCCCGCCCGAGCTGAGGGTGCCGAAATCGGCGCGGTCTGGGGATTGCCCATCCTCAGCGCCTTCGACAGCGTCAGGATCGCCCGTGCCGTCCTGCGCCAGGGCGGGTTCATCCTCATCTTCCGAGAACAGCGGCAGATTCGCCCCCATCGCGAAGCCCCCATCCACCAGCGCGTCGCTGCCGAAGACAGGCTCCTGCCCGGCGCGGAACAGCTCGGCCACGACGTTGTCACCGGAGGCATCGCTGCCCAGCCGTTCGCCGCTGCGGCGATCGATATTGATGAACTCGCCGCCTTCGGGCACGGCGAACGGGCCGCCGCCATACTGTTCGACCGCCACGCGCATGAAGTCCTCGAAGATCGGACCGCAAGTGCCGCCGCCCGAAACACCGGCGCCGAGCGGTCGCGGCCGGTCATGGCCGACATAGCAACCGGCGACGATGTTGGACGAGAACCCGACGAACCAGACATCGCGCGTGTCGTTGGTGGTGCCCGTCTTGCCGGCGATCGGGACCGGCAGATCGATCCGGCTTGCCGTGCCGCGATCCACCACGCCCTTGAGCATCGAGGTCAGCTGATAGGCCGTGATCGGGTCCATCACGCGCTCGCGATCGGTCTCGATGCGCGGTGCCTGCCCTGCGGGCAGCTCCTCGGTGTCGCAATCGATGCATTCGCGCCGATCATGGCGATAGACGGTCCGGCCCCAACGATCCTGCACGCGATCCACGAGCGTGGGCTCCACCCGCTCACCGCCATTGGCAAACATCGCATAGGCCGCGACCATGTCGAACAGCGTCGTCTCCTGGCTGCCCAGCGCATTGGCGAGGTTGCCCTGCATCCGGTCATACACGCCGAAGCGTTCGGCGTAGTCGCCGATAACGTCCATGCCGACCTCGCGCGCCAGTCGCACCGTCATCAGGTTGCGCGACATCTCGATGCCGGTGCGCACCGGGGTCGGGCCGTAGAAGCGGTCGGAATAGTTGCTGGGGCGCCAGATCGACTCGCCGGTATCGACCTCGATGGGGGCGTCGATGACGATGGTGGCCGGGGTATAGCCACTGTCGAGGGCGGCGGCGAAAACAAACGGCTTGAATGCCGAACCCGGCTGCCGCATCGCCTGGCTGGCCCGGTTGAAAACCGAGTCCTGATACGAAAAGCCGCCCTGCATGGCGAGAACTCGGCCCGTATTGACGTCCATCGCCATCAGCCCGCCCTGCACCTCGGGCACCTGCCGCAAGGACCACCGGCGCGGCGACGCCTCCTCATCGTCGAGCGGCGCCACAAGCACCACATCGCCCGGCGCAACCAGATCACCGGCGCCCTGCGCCTGCGCGCCAAGGCTGCCATCCGCGCGCTGCGGGCGCGCCCAGCTCACGTCATCCGCCGGAACCACATGACCGCCATCGCCCTGCGCAACACCCTGAACGCCCAGCTGCGCCGCGCCGCCATCGACCGACAGCACCACCGCCGGCCGCCACCCCGCGATATCGCGCGGCACATCGGCCCGCGCGAGCGCGGCGCGCCACTCCTCCTCGCTTTGCAACGCCTCATCGGGGATACGCTCGCCGGTGCCCCGCCAGACGCCGCGGCTGCGGTCATAGCGCTGCAACCCGTCGCGCAGCGCACGCGCTGCGGCGTCCTGCAACTGCGGATCCACGGTCGCGCGGATCGTCAGGCCGCCACCAAAGAACTCGCGCTCGCCGAAACTGTCAGACAGCTGCCGCCGGATCTCGTCCGTGAAGTAATCGCGTGGCGGTAATTCCTGTCGCGCGGCCGGGAAATCGCCCCCCTGCACGGTACGCAGCGGCTCGGCACGCGCCGCCTCCAGCGCTTCTGCATCGATATAGCCGTTCTCGTGCATCTGCCCCAGGACCCAGTTGCGCCGGGCCAGCACCCGCGAATGCGCACGCACCGGATGGTAATTCGACGGCGCCTGCGGCAGCGCCGCGAGAAACGCGGCTTCATGCAGCTCCAGCTCGTCGAGCGACTTGTTGAAATAGGTCTGCGCCGCCGCGACCACGCCGTAGGAATTCTGACCGAGAAATATCTCGTTGAGATAGAGCTCCAGGATCTTGTCCTTGCTCAAGGTTGCTTCAAGCCGGGTGGCGAGGATGATTTCCCTGATCTTGCGTTCGCCCGTGCGATCGCCCGACAGAAGGAAGTTCTTCATCACCTGCTGCGTGATCGTCGAAGCACCGCGCAGGGTTTCACCGCGCGTTCGGATCGCATCATAGACGGCCGCCGCCATGCCCCGTGGGTCATAGCCTTGATGGGTATAGAAATTCTTGTCCTCGGCCGAAATGAAGGCCTGCTTGACCGTTTCGGGAATGTCCTCGATCGTGGCGAAGAGGCGCCGCTCCTGCGCGAACTCGTCGATCAGGGCGCCCTCGGTCGAGTAGATCCGGCTGATGGTGGGCGGTGCATACTGGGCGAGGCTTTCGTGGCTCGGCAGATCGCGGCTGTAGTACCAGACCACCGTCGCGATGCTGAGCGCGGCGACGATGACGCCCATCGTCACAAAGCTGAGAAGGGCACCGAAAAAAGATGTGATAGCTCTGAGCAACGCGGCTCTCCGTCTCGCAAGCGTTGTCTTATACTGCCGCACCGAGGCAGCGTCAAAAGGGTTGCGCGCCCGGCCGGCCGGGATCCGCTCAGTCGGCGGCGCGCTGTACGGCCTCTGCCTCCGCCCAGTCCTGCAGGGCCTGCACCACCGCCTCCGCCATTTGTGCACGCCACGCTTCATCGACAAGCAGGGCGCGATCCGTGGCGCTCGAAAGAAACCCGAGTTCCAGCAGGACCGAGGGAATATCCGGCGCCTTGAGCACCGAAAACGCCCCCGCCTGCCGCGGGCGGCGATGCAGATGTCCGGTCTGCGCGCGGATGGCGCCGATCAGGGCATCGGCCAGCCTGTCGGTACGCGGCGCCGTCTCGTCGCGCGCCACCGCCATCAGGACCTTGGCGATCGCATCGTCCTGCCCCGTCAGGTCGACACCGCCCAGCAGCCCGTCGCGTTCATGGCGTTCGGCCATCGCGGCAGCGGCGGCGTCCGTCGCATCTTCGTCAAAGGTGTATACCGTGGACCCGGACGCCGCGCCCTCGGCCAGCGCATCGGCATGCAGCGACAGGAACACATCCGCACCCGCCGCCCGCGCGATCCGGATGCGCCCCTCGAGGGAAACGAAGACATCGTCATCTCGCGTCATCACCACCTCGAACCCGCCGGCGCGGCGCAAGCGCTCGCGCAGCTCACGCGCGAAGGTCAGCATCAGCTCCGCCTCGGTCAGCCCGTCGCTCTGGGCGCCCGGATCGATACCCCCATGCCCCGGATCGAGAACGACGACCAGCCGGTCCTCCGACGGCTGCGGCGCCGATGCGACGGAGTCTGCCTCCTCCGACGCCGGCAGTGCGCGCTCGGCCAGCATCGCGGCCGAGATCGGCTCCAACCGGACGGTCAGCACGGCGCGGCCGGTATCATCGTCGCGGCGCAGATCGGCGGTCGCCACGTCGAACGGCGAGTCCATCTCCAGCACCAGCCGCGACCAGCCCGGATCGAGCGCACCGGCCCGCAACGCGCGTACCGAGGTCGTATCCTGCGCCAGCGCACGCAAATCGACCCCGGTCCAGTCCACCTCGTTGAAATCGAGCGCCACCCGCGGCGGAGCCTGCATGAGCTGCACCCGATAGGGAACGGGCTGGCTCATGTCGAGCCGCAGCTCAACGCCACCGCCCGCCTCGGCAAGTGCGGATCGCGCCACATCCACCCGCACGAGCGCCGTCATATCGTCGGCGCCCGCCGGCTGAAACACCGCCATAAGCGAGATCAGCAAAAGGGCGCCGCGGTGCAATCTGCTGAACATCTGCCCGAACCCGTTTTGACCCGACCCTACAACAGCGGGCCGCAAGGCGAAATCCCCGCTCGGCCGAAGCCCGAACATGTTGCGCACCGCGCCTCGGTGGTGCACTGATGCGCAGCGCGCCCGCTGCGGCGCGCACGGCCGAACCCTCATAACCCGGAGATCCCGATGCTGCGCCGCCTCGCCGCCCTGTGCCTCGCCACCGTCATGCTGCTCATGCCTGGCGCGCTTGCAGCATTCGATCTGAGCGACATGGACGACACCGAGCGCGCGGCATTCCGCGACGAAGTGCGCGCCTATCTTCTGGACAATCCCGAAGTGATCATCGAAGCGATCACCATCCTCGAACAGCGCCACGCGCAGGCGCAATCGACATCGGATGCCGAACTGGTCGAGCGCTATTCCGACGCCCTGGTGAATGACGGGCATTCGTGGGTCGGCGGCAACCCGGAGGGCGATGTCACCCTGGTGGAGTTCGTCGACTACCGCTGCGGATTCTGCATGCGGGCACATCCCGAGATCACCGCGCTGCTCGAAGACGACGGCAATATCCGCTTCATCGTCAAGGAGTTCCCGATCCTCGGGGCGCAATCGGAACTGGCCGCACGCTATGCGATCGCCACCCTGCAGACCCATGGCGATGCCGCCTACGCGCAGGTGCATGATGCGCTGCTCACGATGCGCTCCGACCTGACACAAGAGCAGCTGCGCCGCATGTCGGACGAATTCGGGCTGACCCACGACACCATCGCAGCGCATATGGACAGCCGCGAGGTGGACACTGTCATCGCCGAGAACCGGCGCCTTGCGCAGAGCCTCGACATCACCGGCACGCCGACTTTCATCCTCGGCGACGAGATCGTGCGCGGCTTCCTGCCCCGCGCCGACATGCAGGAGCTGGTGGAGGCCGCGCGCGAAGGCTGAGGTCGCGGCGCGGCCCCCGCGCGGTCATTCGGCGGCGTGGCTCGCGCGCGCCTTTTCCGCCTCGATCTCGGCGGCGCGCTTCTCGACCTGTTCGACGATATGTTCGACCATATCATCATTCGACAGCTTGTGGCTTTGCGCACCGGCAAGATACACCATGCCCGCCCCGGCACCGCCGCCGGTAAAGCCGACATCCGTCATCAGCGCTTCTCCGGGGCCGTTCACCACGCAACCTATGATACTCAGGCTCATCGGTGTCTTGATATGGGCGAGGCGCTCCTCGAGGATCTCGACGGTCCTGATGACGTCGAAGCCCTGCCGCGCGCAGGATGGGCAGGAGATGATGTTGACGCCGCGATGACGCAGGCCCAGCGACTTGAGGATCTCATAGCCGACCTTGACCTCCTCGACCGGATCCGCCGACAGGCTGACGCGCAGCGTGTCGCCGATGCCCGCCCAGAGCAGGTTGCCCAGCCCGATCGCGGACTTGATCGTCCCCGACATCAGCCCGCCGGCCTCGGTGATGCCCAGATGAATGGGCGCGTCCGTCGCCTCGGCAAGGCCCTGATAGGCGGCGGCGGCGAGGAACACGTCCGAGGCCTTCACGCTGATCTTGAACTCGTGGAAATCGTTGTCCTGAAGGATGCGGATATGCTCGAGCCCCGACTCGATCATCGCCTCGGGGCAGGGTTCGGCGTATTTTTCCAGCAGGTGCCGCTCCAGCGAGCCGGCATTGACCCCGATACGGATAGAGCAGCCATGGTCCTTCGCCGCGCGGATGACTTCGCGCACGCGCGTTTCGCTGCCGATGTTGCCTGGATTGATGCGCAGACAGGCCGCGCCGGCTTCAGCGGCCTCGATCGCCCGCTTGTAATGGAAATGGATGTCCGCGACGATGGGCACCGGGCTTTCGCGGCAGATCTCGTGCAACGCGCGGGTTGTGGCCTCGTCCGGGGCCGAAACCCGCACGATATCGGCCCCGGCCTCGGCGCAGGCCTCGATCTGCGCAAGCGTCGCCTTCGCATCGGTGCCGTCGGTATTGGTCATCGTCTGCACCGAGATCGGCGCATCACCACCCACGGGAACCGACCCGACATGAATGCGCCGCGACACACGCCTTTCAATATTGCGCCAGGGGCGGATCGGGTTGTGAGTCATGTCGCGCGGCTCCTTGAACTGTGCAGGCCCGATACCGGTGTGCCTGTCATGCAGTCAGATAGCTGTCACGCCCCGGCCCGGCAATCCCCGCCGTATCGCTGTGACATCGGCTGTCGGGCGGGCGCCGCTTACTCCTCGCCGGCCTCGGCGACCGCGATCATCTCGCGCAGATCCGGGTCACCGCTCAGATCAGCGATATCGAAATCGGCGGTCACCGCCTCGACCGAAAGCGCGATATTGCTTGCGATCTGTGCACCCGGCGCGCTCGGCCCGTAGGTCTCGTCACCGACCCGGAAATAGACCGCGCCCGAATTGCCGGTCCGCAGGCGCGGCGGATCTTCTGTGCGCGGCACGGTATAGCGCTCGCCGCTTTCCATTGTCTTTTCGAGAAGCACCGTCCCGTCAGCCGCGCTGACGCGAACCCAGGCAGGGCGCACGGCCATCAACTCGACCTCGGGCGCCTGCGCCTCGACAACCTGAACGCCGCCGGGTGCCGCATTGTCCGCCGCCCCTGATGCCATGTCGCCTTGCGCATCGGCCGCGGATGCGATCTGCCCGACGCCGCCGAATCCTTGCGGCATGGCCGGGGCCATGGGTGTCGCCTCGGCGACACGCTCCGCGCCCGGCTGCTCGTGCGGGCCGCCGCGCCGTCCATGGCGCGGATCGATCGCCGATATCGGCCCGTCACGTGCCGTCATGACCGGCGCGTCGAGCGGCTGCGGCCGGTACAGCCGACCGAAGGCGTCCGGACCCGGCATCGCGATATCGTCGGCCGTGTCCGCGGTCCCTCCGGAAGAAGCGCTCCGTACTGCGGGAATCACGTCCAGTTCGGCGACGACATCGGGCGATTGGTCGATCGGTGCCACCTGCACTTTCTGAATCTCGCGCACCACCGTCCAACCGCCGAAGCCGATTCCGGCGATCAGCGCCACCAGCACTGCGATGGAGCCCAGCGCAGCCGGCTCCAGCCGCCCCAGAAGGGATTCGCGCGGCGGCGTGAAGTTGATCGACGGATTGGCCAAGGGGTCGTGATAATCGCGCGCCGGCGCGACCCGCGCCACCCCCGGCTTCGCGGCCGCCGCTGCCGACATTCCGTCGGGGACCGTGAAATCGGCCTCGTGGCAGAACTTCTGGTAGGCCCATTCCGGGTCGAGCCCGAGATAACGCGCGTATGAACGCACATATCCGGCGATGAAGCCCTGCGTCTCGAACGCGGCCACGTCGCAATTCTCGATGGCGGCAACATAGGTCGCCCGGATCTTGAGCTCGCGCTGAACGTCGAGGAGGGATTTGCCGATCGTCGCGCGCTCACCGCGCATGATGTCGCCAAGGCGCAGGTCGTAATCGTCAAAGCTCATCGGCTTGTCGCCATCCTGCGCCGAAGCTTGCGCCCTGCGACCGATCATGCACTCTGCCCCTCGCTGCCCCGTTCCGACACTCCGGCCGGCGATGCAGGCGCGCGACTCAGCCCGCGCGTCCTCGCGCCATACTACTCACAGATGCGTCACTTGGAAAGATGCCAGACGATCACGCGCTCAATTCGGCGCGATTTAGCGCACAATGCGACCAGAGCGCATCCATGGCGCGCACAAGCTTGTCGATCATCGGCCCGTCATGCACCGGCGACGGGGTAAAGCGCAGCCGTTCCGTGCCGCGCGGCACCGTCGGAAAATTGATCGGCTGAACATAGATGGCGTAATCCTCAAGCAGCATGTCGGAAATCTGCTTGCAATGCACGGGGTTGCCGACATGGACAGGCACGATGTGGCTCCCGTGGTCGATGATCGGCATGCCCAGCCCCTTGAGCCGCGTCTTCAGGATCCTGGCCTGTTCCTGGTGCTTGTCGCGCAGCGCCTGATCCCCCTTGAGATGGCGAACCGAGGCCGCTGCCCCCGCCGCAACCGCTGGCGGCAGCGAGGTTGTGAAGATGAACCCCGGCGCATAGGAGCGCACGGCGTCGCACATCCGCGCACTCGCCGCGATGTAGCCGCCATGCACGCCGAATGCCTTTCCCAGCGTGCCGTTGAAGATATCGATCCTGTGCGCAAGGCCGTCACGCTCGGCAACGCCGCCGCCGCGCGGGCCATACATGCCGACGGCGTGCACCTCATCGAGATAGGTCAGCGCGTTGAATTCCTCGGCAAGGTCGCAGATCTCGGCGATCCGGCCGAAATCGCCGTCCATCGAATAGACCGATTCGAAGGCGATAAGCTTCGGTGCGGCGGGATCGTCGGCTTCGAGCAATTCGCGCAGATGCGCCACGTCGTTATGGCGGAAGATACGCTTGGCGCCGCCATTGCGCCGGACCCCCTCGATCATCGAGGCATGGTTGAGCGCATCGGAATAGATGATCAGTCCCGGCAGCAGCTTGGGCAGCGTCGAAAGCGTCGCGTCATTGGCGATGTAGGCCGAGGTGAACAACAGCGCCGCCTCCTTGCCGTGCAGATCCGCCAGCTCGGCCTCGAGCCGCTTGTGGTAAACGGTGGTGCCGGAGATGTTGCGCGTTCCGCCTGATCCGGCCCCCGCCGCCGCGAGCGCGTCCTGCATCGCCGAAATTACCGCCGGATGCTGCCCCATGCCCAGATAGTCATTGCCGCACCACACGGTGATGTCCTGCTCGGACCCGTCGGGCCGGCGCCAGACCGCCTTCGGGAAATCCCCCATACGACGCTGAACATCGATAAAGGTCCGATAACGCCCTTCCTCATGGAGGCGATCGAGGGCGGCATCGATGGCGGCTGAATAGTTCACGTCTTTCTCCCTGGCGAACGGGCTGGGACAGGATGTTGCTCAATTATCTATTACATTCGCAGTGATCTTGGAACCGTTACATATTGCCGCTGCGCGCGCAATTGATCGAGATCAACTCATGCGGTCATGACGGCGTGACTTCCACGCCGCTGCCCCGGCCGGGCGCCGGTGATCGGGCGGCACTGGACACCGGGGGCGGCGCTGATACGGTCTGCCGGAGCCAATGCAAGGAGCCCGCCATGACCGGCAATGCCGACCTCGACCCCGTGCTGTCCCATATCGACGAGACGCTGCCCCAGGCGCTGGAGCGCCTGATGGCGCTCATGCGCATCCCCTCGGTGTCCACCGACCCGGCCTATGCGGGGCACTGCGACAAGGCGGCCGACTGGCTGGTCGAGGATCTTCAGAGCCTCGGGATGAACGCCTCGAAACGCCGCACACCCGGGCATCCCATGGTCGTCGGCCACGCCGACGGGACCGGCCCGCATCTGCTGTTCTACGGTCATTACGACGTGCAGCCGGTCGACCCGCTGGAGCTGTGGCACCGGGATCCGTTCGACCCTGCGCTGGAGGACGGTCCCGACGGCAAGGTCATCCGCGGGCGCGGCGCCGCCGATGACAAGGGCCAGCTCATGACCTTCGTCGAGGCCTGCCGCGCCTGGATCGCGGTCCATGGCCGGTTGCCCGCGCGCATCTCGATCCTGTTCGAAGGCGAGGAGGAATCGGGGTCCCCCTCGCTGGTGCCGTTCATGCGCGACAATGCCGGGGAGCTGAAGGCCGACATCGCGCTGATCTGCGATACCGGCATGTTCGATCGGCAGACCCCGGCGGTGACGACGATGCTGCGCGGCCTGCTGGGCGAGGAGCTGACCATCACGGGCCCCGACAAGGATCTGCATTCGGGCATGTTCGGCGGCGCGGCGATGAACCCCATCCGCGTGCTTGCCGACATCATCGCCAGCCTGCGCGACGAAACCGGGCGCATCACCCTGCCCGGCTTCTACGACGGCGTGCCGGAGCTTTCCGATACCGTGCGCAAACAGTGGGAGGCGCTGGGCTTCGATGCCGAGGCGTTCCTCGGCGCCGTCGGGCTGTCGCATCCCGCCGGTGAACAGGACCGCAGCGCGCTGGAAATGCTGTGGTCACGCCCCACCTGCGAGATCAACGGCATCGGCGGCGGGTATCAGGGCGACGGCTTCAAGACGGTGCTGCCTTCGCAGGCCACCGCAAAGATCAGCTTTCGGCTGGTCGGCGACCAGGACCCCTTGAAGATCCGCGAAACCTTCCGCGCCCATGTGCGCGCCATGCTGCCCCCCGACTGCTCGGTGGCGTTCACCGATCACGGCGCCTCGCCGGCCAGTCGGATGGCCATCGATCACCCCGCCTTCGAGCAGGCCCGCGTCGCGCTGTCGGACGAATGGCCCAGGCCCGCAGCCTTTGTGGGCTCGGGCGGCTCGATCCCCATCGCCGGGCATTTCAAGCGCATCCTGGGGATGGATTCGATGCTGATCGGTTTCGGGCGCGACGATGACCAGATCCATTCGCCGAACGAGAAGTACGATCTGGAGAGCTTTCACAAGGGGGTGCGCAGCTGGGCGCGTGTCCTCGCCGCGATCTCCGCGAAGGGGTAGCCTTCGCTGCGACCGGAGCGAAAAGGGGATCGAGCGGATCGCACGACAAGACAGCGGCTGGAGACGGCGAATCGATCCAGGCGCCTCCGCGCCGGCGCGATCGCGTGTCGCGCTTGATCGGGATTTGCCCTTGCCCGAGAGCGGCGCAGGCGACCCGGAGGGCTCCGGATCCAGCCCTGCGCGGCAGCCTCTCGCCTTCAGCGCCCGCGCGGGGCGCCGTCCGCGCCGGCGTCTTCCAGGGCGGCGTCGGGTGCACTGTGCTGGCGCTGCCACATCCGCGCATAGGCCCCGCCCGCGGCGAGCAGGTCGGCATGGCCACCCTGCTCGATCACCCGCCCGTCGGCCAGCACCACGATGCGATCGGCATCGATCACGGTGGACAGCCGATGCGCGATCGTGATGACGCTGCGCCCGCGACCCAGATCGCGCAGCGCCTCGAGGATGTCCTGTTCGGTATGCGAATCGAGCGCGCTCGTCGCCTCGTCGAGCAGCAGGATCGGCGGGTCCTTCAACAGCGTGCGCGCGATCCCGACGCGTTGCTTTTCGCCGCCCGACAGCTTCATCCCGCGCTCGCCGACAACGGTGTCATAGCCCTCGGGCAAGGACACGATGAAATCATGTATCCGGGCGACACGCGCAGCGGCCTGCACATCGGCTACGCTGGCGTCGGCATTGCCGTAGGCGATATTGTAAAATAGCGAGTCGTTGAACAGCACGGTATCCTGCGGCACGACCCCGATCACGGCATGAAGGCTGGACAGGGTCACATCGCGCAGATCCTGCCCGTCGATGCGGATGGCGCCGCCGGTCACGTCATAGAAACGAAACAGCAGCCGTCCGATGGTGGATTTGCCCGACCCCGACGGCCCGACAAGCGCGACGGTCTCGCCCGGACCGACCCGCAGGTCGATACCATCAAGCACATCGCGCGCCGAATCATAGCCGAACCGCACATTCTCGAACACCACTTCGCCGCCCTGCACCCGCAGCGGACGCGCGCCGGGCGCATCGGCGACCTCGGCGGGCTGTTCGAGCAGGTCGAACATCTCGCCCATATCGACCAGCGCCTGACGGATTTCGCGATACACCGTGCCCAGGAAGTTCAGCGGCGTCGTGAGCTGGATCATGTAGGCATTGACCATCACGAAATCGCCGACCGTCAGATCGCCGCGCTGCACGCCGAGCGCCGCCATCACCATCACCACAACCAGCCCGGCAGTGATGATCAGCGACTGCCCGAAGTTGAGCAGCGCGAGGCTGTGGTTGGTCTTGACGGCGGCGACCTCGTATTGCGCCATCGAGCGGTCGTAGCGCATGGCCTCGCGCTCTTCGGCGTTGAAATACTTTACCGTCTCGAAGTTGAGCAGGCTGTCGATCGCCTTCTGGTTCGCGTCGGTGTCCTGCCGGTTCATTTCGCGGCGGATGCGCACCCGCCATTCGGTCACCTTGAAGGTGAACCACACATAGAGCGTGATCGTAACCACCACGGTCAGCAGATACAGCGCATCGAACAGCACAAAGAGCACGACGCCGATGAGCAGCAGCTCGAGGATCAGCGGCAGGATGGAAAACAGCAGAAAGCGCAGCAGGAAATCGACGCCCTTGACGCCCCGCTCGATCACGCGCGACAGCCCGCCGGTGCGGCGGCCGACGTGATAGCGCAGGCTCAGCCGGTGGATATGGCGGAAGGTCTCGAGCGCGATCTGGCGCAGGGCCCGCTGCCCGACCCGCGCGAAGACGGCATCGCGCAGCTGCTGAAAGCCGACATTCATCACCCGCGCCATGCCATAGGCGACCGTAAGCCCGACAGCGCCGACGGCAAGCATCCAGCCCACGCCATCCGCCTCGCCACCAAGCGCGTCCACCGCCCCCTTGTAAAAGAGCGGCGTCGCCACCGCGATCAGCTTGGCGGCGACCAGCGCCAGCATCGCGACCACCACGCGACGGCGCGCCCAGGGCGCATCCTCGGGCCACAGATACGGGGCGACGCGCGCCACGGTGCGAAGGCCCCGATAGCGTTCCGCCCGGTCGGTGTGAGATGGTGCCGCACCCCGGCCGGGCGCGTCACCTTTGGCCGGATCGGGGGCGGCTGGGTCGGTGCGTGAGGACATGCTGGCTCTCTGGCTTGCAGGGGCCACTTAGCGCGTGCGCCGGCCGAATGCCAGCGAGGCGCGGCGCATCCCGCTTCTTGCCGGCCGGGATTCGGACGAATCCCTCAACCGCGCGGCGCCTGGTTCAGGGAAGTGCCTCGATCTCCTCGCGCGGTATCTCGGGGACTGAAAAGACCTGTCCGGGATAGATCAGATGCGGGTTGCGGATCTGATCGCGATTCGCCGTGAACACCTGCACATAAAGGATGCCGCGGCCATATTCCTGCCGCGCGATCCCCCATAGCGTGTAACCCGGCTGAACGGTCACGAGTTCGGCGGGCAGCGTCTCGCCCGGCGCGCCGACCTGCCGGGCCACACGGTCCGGGTCCTCGCGCTGGAACGGTGTCTCGAAGCGTGACACCACCTGCCCGGCCTCATCCACCTGGTCCACCCGCAGCGTGTAGACGCCGGTATCCACATCCGGCAGGGCCGCACGCCAGTTGCCATCGGGCGCCACCGGCGCGGTCGTCACCTCACGGCTGTCCACATAGACCCGCACCGCGCCGCCCCCGCCTTCATCAATGGCCCGGCCCGACAGCCGCACAGCGCCGTCGGCGGCGTATGAGATGGCGTCGACGACAACGTTGTCCATGACCTCGGGCGCGCCCGGCAGGCGGGCAGGCTGCAGCACCTCGACCTCGTCCCCGCGCGCCAGCAGAACCGCCGGGCTGCCGCCCTGATCTGCCTGTGCAGGCTGCGCATCGGGGGCCTGCGGCACGCTATCGCCCACCGACGCGGCCGGCGCGGCGGCGCCGGCGGTCACCGCATCGGGCGCCGGTGTTGCCTGCGGCGCGGGATGTGCGTCTTCCTGCGGCCGCGCGGCGTCGGGCGTGCGCGCCATAGCGGGCAGATCTGCGCCGTCCCCGAGCGCCGGCGGGGCGACCTCGCCGCCGGCGAGGTCCGGGTCTGCATCGGCGCCGACATGCGCCGCGTCAGGCGCCTCGGCCGCTGGTCCATCGGCGACGCGTCCATCGGGCGCAGGAGCCGCACCATCAGGCTGCACCTGCAACGGCGGCGACGGCATGGCCGCGCCCGGCGCCTGCGCCGTCCGCTCAAGGCGGTCCGTGCCCGGCCGGTCCTGCGCCGCCACGGCGGCCTCGCCATCCGCAGTCGCAGCGATCGCATCAGCGCCTTCGGGCACCGACTCGGCAAGCTGGCGCTCGGGCGTGGGGGCCAGGATCACGCTGTCGCGCGAAACCGGACCCGTGCCATCCGGCGCCTCGGTGCGCAGGGTCACGACGCGCGGCTGCGCGCTGCGCCCCAGCGACAGCATTGCGACGAAATCGCCGCTCGCATCGGTATCGGCAGCGCCGACCTCGGCCCCGTCCAGCAGCACCGACACGCGCGCAAGCGGCTCCGCGCGCCCGGCGATGAGGGCAGAGCCATCCGGCTCCACGCGTACGACATCGAAATCCGGCATCCGTGGCGCGACGGTCTCGGCGGGGCCCGGCACGCCGGCCTCCGCCGCCTCTGGCACATCCGCCAGCCCCGAGGGGTCCGCCACGCCGGGGCGGGTCTCGGACCCGGGTCCGTCCACGGGCGCCTGCGCTGGAGCAGCTTGCGGTGCAGGTTCGCCGGGTGGTCCGGTCTCGACGGCTTCAGGCGCCATCGCGGCACGCTCCGGATCGGCTGCCGGGATCGGGCCGGGCTGGCCGTCGCGGGTGACATACCAGACAGCCGCCGTGACCGATGCCGCCACGGCCACACCGACCCCCGCCGCGAGCACCTTGCCCGCCATCCCTGCGCCGTACCCGTCCGCCATCGCGCCTGATCTCCGGTTTGCGCGCCATCCCGCGCTTGAGCAGTCCCCTACCTCCGGTTACCAGAGGGCAAACAACCCGAAAAGCCATTTGCACCCGGAACCGGCCTCATGCACCGCCCCCGACATGCCATATGTGTATTCTGCGGCGCGCGCCAAGGGACTCGCGCCCCTTACGCGCAGACGGCGCGCGCGCTGGGGCAGATGCTGGCGCGGCGCAACTGGCGCCTTGTCTACGGTGCGGGCGATGTCGGGCTGATGGGCGAGGTCGCGCGCGCCGCCATGGACGCGGGGGCCGAGACCTTCGGCGTGATTCCGGCGCATCTGACGGCACGCGAACAGGGCCGGTCGGATCTGGGTGCCCGTGTCGTCACCGAAACCATGCATGAGCGCAAGAAGGTCATGTTCATGAACTCGGATGCGATCGTGGTGCTGCCGGGCGGGGCCGGATCGCTCGACGAGTTCTTCGAAGTCCTGACCTGGCGCCAGCTGGGCCTGCATGCCAAGCCGATCCTGCTGCTGGATGTCGCGGGGTACTGGGCGCCGCTGCGCGCCCTGCTCGACCATGTGATCGCGGAAGGGTTCGCCGAGGCGTCTTTGCGCGACTACTTCGCCGCGGTGCCCGATATCGACGCGCTGGAGGCGGCCCTGCGCGACGCCCTGTCCTGACGCAGGCTCTCGAAGGTGTAGATCGCCAGCGCCGTCCAGATCAGTGCGAAGGCCACCGCGTGCCACGACCCGAACGCCTCGCGAAACAGCAGCGTGGCCACGAGGAACTGCAAGGTCGGGTTGAGATACTGCACCAGCCCCACGGTGGCATAGGTCACCCGTCGCGCGGCGTAGGAAAACAGGATGAGCGGCCCCGCCGTCAATGGCCCCGACAGCATCAGCACGACCGTATCGCGCACCCCGCTGCCAAAGGCGCCCCCCGTGCCGCCACCCGGGCCGACCCAGTCGAGCGCATGCACCCCCGCAAGCCAGGCCAGCGCCAGCGGCGCCAGAATCAGCACCTCGGCGGTGACCGACACCACCGGACCCGCCGCGATCCATCGCTTGGCAATGCCGTAGCCGCCGAACGTGAATGCCAGCATGATCGACACCCATGGTGCGACGCCCAGGCCCCAGGTCAGCAGCACGACCGCGAGCGCGGCCAGCCCGACGGCCGCCCATTTCACCGCGCCGTGGCGTTCGCGCAGCAAGAGCGCGCCCAGCGCCACTGCGACCAGCGGAAAGATGTAGTAGCCAAGGCTGGCTTCGACGGCGCGGCCCACCTGAACCGACCAGATGAACAGGAACCAGTTCGAGGAGATGAAGATCCCCGCCGCGGCCGCCAGCGCGAAGCTGCGCCAGTTGGAGAACACCCGCGCGATCTCCGTCAGCCGACCCTGAACCCAGAGCACCGCACCGAAGAAGACCAGCGACCAGAGCGTACGATGCCCCAGCACCTCCAGCGTCGGCACATGTGCCAGCTGCTTGTAATAGATCGCCGATAATCCCCAGATCGTGCAGGCCGCAACCATGGCCAGCACGCCGCGTGCCGCTTCGCTCATCCGTCCCTCGCGCGTCAGGCGCCGCCGACGCCATGCCCAACGCAGCACCCGGCCAGCCCGGACCCCGGGGACAGGCGCAGCCGCCGCTTTCTGGCCGCAGTGTCGGGGAGCCAGCCGCGAGATACAAGGTCGCGCCCGCGCAGATCCCACCCGAAACCGCAGATGTCGCTCGCTCGCCCTTTTCCGCTTGACGCATGCAGACGGCTGACATACCCACACGCCGTCCCTTGGGGCGGAGTAGCTCAGTTGGTTAGAGCAGTGGAATCATAATCCATGTGTCGGGGGTTCAAGTCCCTCCTCCGCTACCATAGCAACCTCCTGCAAGATTCGAAGAATATCGGCGCCGCGCCCGGCTTCCGGTGCCCTTGGGTCCACCGCCGGGGCCCGTTCGGGAAGACCCGATTTCTTGCTGCCTCGGGCCGACACGGCGCCCGTTGCGACCCCGGCAGCCTGTCCGGGATGCTGAGCCGTGCCTGGCGCGCCGTTTGCGTCAGAACCGCTCGGCGCGGAGAACTTCACAATCGGTGACGCTGACCACGCCGATATGGCGCTCGACAATCGCGAAGGCGGCATCGAGCAGCGATTCCAGCCGTTGCGGGCGCACGATGCAGACGACATTGACCATGCCGCTCGCGCGGCTCACCTGACCTTCCCGGCTCCATTTGCCCGACCGGCCCGAGCCGCCCAGAACCGGCAGGACTGTGTAGCCCGCCACACCGGCCTCATCGAGGGCCTCGGTCAGGCGCCGCTCCATGACCGCCTCTATGGTTATCTCCACCCGTTTCGCCTTGTGGGTCTTCATGATGTCAGCTTCCAGTCACCGCCTGTGCAAGCGCCATGTAAATGGGAATGCCGAGCGTCAGGTTGAAGGGAAAGGTGATCCCCAGCGCGAGCGTCAGGTATATCGCGGGTCGTGCCTCGGGCAGCGCCACGCGCATGGCCGCCGGCACCGCAATGTAGGACGCCGATGCAGACAATGTCATCATCAGCGCCACACCGCCTGTGGACAGGCCGATAAGCAGCCCTGCCACCATCCCCAGCACCGCACCGGTCAACGGCATGAGGATGCCGAAGGCGAACAGCCCGGGGCGCAACAGGCCGCGTGCCTCGCGCAACCCCCGCCCTGCGACCAGGCCCATATCCAGCAGGAACAGGCAGAGCACCCCCTGGAACGGCGCGACGATGAAGGCGTCGATCTGCGCGAGCCCCTCCTGCCCCGTGACCGCACCGATCGCGAAGGACCCGATCAGCAACACGATGGACCCGTTGAGCAGGATCTCGCGGAGCAGGCCACCCCCCAGGCCGCCGCCGTGCGCCGCGGTGCCGCCGCCGGCACGCGCCACCAGCCAGAGCGCGCTCAGGATCGCCGGTGCCTCCATCGCCGCTGCGACCGCGACCATGTAACCCTCGGCGGCGATGCCCGCCGATGTCAGGACCGAACTCGCGGCCACGAAGGTCACGATGGAGATAGAACCGTAATGCGCCGCGACCGCCGCCGCATCGACGAGCGAAAGCCCCGTCAGCGCGCGCAGCAGCCCGAACGCCACGAAAGGCAGGGCGAAGGACAGGATCACCCCCGCCACCAGCGAGAGGATCAAGGTCGCATCGACCCCGTGATCGGCCACGCTCGCACCACCCTTGAAGCCGATGGCGAGCAGCAGATATAGCGACATGCCCTTGGCGATGGCCTCGGGCACGCTCAGTTCCGAGCGCGCAAATGCCGCGGCAAACCCCAGTGCGAAGAAAAGGATGATGGGCGAGATCAGGTTCTCCGCAGCCAGTGCCAGAATTCCGTCCATGTTGTGCCCCACGCACTGTCCCGGCTGGACCAGCGAACAACGCGTTTTTACTCCGATCAGCGCTGGCCCGCGCACTCCCTTGCCCGAATCGGCCTTCGCTGCAAGCCCTTCGGCTGCAAGGCGCTGATATGGTTCGGCGGCCACGCCGAATGCTTCGAACAGCAATTCCACGCGCCTCGGGGCGCGTGACCATCGTGGCATCCCCTGCAAAAAAGGCAAGACAGGGCGCGCCGGCCGGATCGCGTGCAACGGCGGCGCTGCAGAATCCGGCCGGGCGGCATCCGACCCGCGCCAACTCCCGGCATGATGAGACTGCGTGATGGAGTTCGGGATGCCCGGCTGGCGTGATATCCGCAGAGCACCTCCTGCGCGTATTTTGACCTTTCCGAGCCTGCGCGCCTTCGTCGTCATGGGCCAGCAAAGGATCTTGACAGGTGGTGCATCCGGGCTTTCCGTTGGCAGACCACTTGCAGGGGTCCGGTATGCCGCAATTGTTCGATCGACTGTCCACCGCTCGGGTGAAGCACCGCCACGGGCTCGCCCACCGTCTTCGGCGGCGCGCCATCCTGCGCGCCGGGCTCGGGGTGACGGGGCTGCTGCTCGCGGGCGGGGGCGCCGCCATGTCCTCCGAGGTGCGCCCGTACTCGATGCGGATCGTGCAGTCGGGACATTCGCTGACCGATCCGGTGGTGCCGATGCTCGACGCGATGGTCGCGGCGGTCGGCCGCGACGCGGCGCGCGGGCGGGTGATTCATCGCTCCACGATCCCGGGAAGTCCGATGGACTGGCGCTGGAACAACAGCCGGGATTCCGGGCCGGATGCGCGCCGCGATATCGCAGACTATGACATGCTGGTGATCACCGAGCGGGTGGCGCTGTCGAACACCCTGCCGTGGCACGACTCGGAAGCGATGGCCCTGCGCTGGTTCACCCATGCCTGGCAGGAAGGCAATGACGGCAACGGCGCGCAGACCATACTCTACGCCACATGGGTTCACACCGACAGCGGCCCGGATTTCGACAACCCCCACAACGATCCGGAGGGGCATAAGCCGTTTCGCACCCGCCTGCCGCGCGAGATGGCGAACTGGCAGGCCATCGCGGATCATGTCAATGAACAGCGTCCCGCCGACGCGCCGCCGATGCGCGTCATTCCGGGACCGATGATCATGGCGGCCGCCTATGACGCCATCGAGGCGGGGCACGCACCGGGGCTGTCGCGGATCGAGGATCTGTTCTTTGACACCATCCATCTGAGCGACGCGGGCACCTACCTGATCGCGCTCGCACATTTTGCGGTCATCTATGGCCGCGACCCGCGCGAGGTACCCGACGGGCTGGGCCGGCACGCGGTGCCCGCGCCACGCACCGCCGCCTGGATGAAGGATCTGGTGCACGAGATCCTGATCGACTATCCCGATTCCGGCCTCGCGGATGCGGGCCTTGCCGACCCCGGCTGACCCGACCCCCCCGGCGATCAGCGCTGACGCGGCATCTCGCCCAGCCGCGACAGCAGCGCCGCGCCGGTGCGGATTCCGGCGTGGAACAGCGCGATCTCGATATTCTCGTTGGGCGCGTGGTTCGCCTCATCGGCATTCGCATAAGGCGTCACGAAGGCCGGCACGCCGAGCAGCCTGGTGAAGACGTAATCAGGCAGGCTGCCGCCCATGGACGGGTAGATGTACGGGTCCTCGCCGCGCGCCGTTCGGATCGCCTCGGCAATGACCTCGGTGAAGGGAGACTCGATCGGTGTGCGCGAGGGCAGCATGCCGCCATGCGCGACCACCTCGACCTCGGGGGCGTGGCGGGCGACATGGGCGCGCACGCAGTCCAGCGCCTGATCCGGCGTCATGTCCGGGACGAGCCGCATGTCGCATTTTGCCACCGCAGCGCAGGGCAGCACCGTCTTCGACCCCGGCCCGCCATAACCACCATGCAGACCATTGATCGTCAGGGTCGGAGCGAACATCAGCCGGTCGTGAAACGGGCGGTCCTGTGGCGCGTCGAGGCGTGTCATCCCGCGCTCGGCCAGGTAGCCGGGCAGGTCCACCGGCAGCACGGCGGCGGCGGCGCGCTCTGCCTCGGTCGGCGGGATCACGGGATCAAGCAGGCCGTCTACGGTGATCTGCCCGTCAGGAGACTTCATCGTGGCCAGCAGATGCACCAGCGTCCACAACGCATTCGGCATCAGCCCGCCATGGTTGCCCGAATGGGCATCCGACTGTGCGGTCCTTACCACAAGGTCGAAATTGACCACACCGCGCACCCCAAGATTGAGCAACGCACGCCCGGAAGGATGCAGCGGCCCGTCGGCGGTAACGACCAGATCCGCCTTCAGACGGTCGGCATGTGCGCGCACGAAATCGGCAATGCGCGGGCTGCCGATCTCCTCCTCGCCTTCGAGCAGCACGATCACATTGCACGGCAGGGTTCCGGTCACCGCCAGATGCGCCTCGAGGGCGAGAAGCTGCGCGAAATGCTGGCCCTTGTTGTCGCCTGCGCCGCGCGCGAAGATCCGACCGTCGCGGATCGTGGGGGTGAAGGGCGGGCTGACCCAGGCCTCCTCGGGGTCGGGCGGCTGGACGTCGTAATGCCCGTAAAGCAGAACCGTCGGCGCGTCGGGCACAGCGTCGAAGCGCCCGAGCACCATCGGGTGCCCCTCGGTCGGCACGGCCTCGGCCTCCAGGCCCAGCGCCGTCAGCTTCTCCACCAGTAGTGCGGCGACCTCGGCGATGCCGAAATTCTGCGCGCTGATGCTGGGATGGCGCAGGTACTCGATCAGCCGGGCGACATGGTCCGCGCGATTGTCGTCGATATACTTCAGGATACGGTCGAGATCGGTCATCGGGAATGTCCTTGTTCCGGCTGGGTCCGGTTGCGACGCCGACACTGCCACGTCCGCTGCCGAAGGCCAATCGCCCGGCGGCATCCTGGACGACGACGGTGCCCGCATATCGCCGGCTTCCGGACCTTGCGCCGCCGCACGGGTTTCGGCAGGGAAGGGCTGGCTGATGGTCGGCGCGCCTGCTCCGCGGCCGGGCGTCCATCGAGACAGGAGGGTCCAGATGACCTTACGTTCAGCAATGCCCGCGCTGGCAGTCGTGACCGCCGGCTTCGCCCCGGCCGCGGCCGCCTCGGAGATCGCGCGTGGGGCCGAGATCTACGAGACGCATTGCGCAGCCTGCCATGGCGCACAACTCGAAGGCGCGCCGGACTGGAAGTCGCCGGGGCCGGACGGGCGCCTGCCACCGCCGCCGCATGACGAAACCGGGCATACCTGGCATCACGGCGATGACTTCCTGTTCGACTACGTGCGCCGCGGCGGCCGGCCGGTGCTCGACGATCTGGGGGTGGACATGCCGTCGGGCATGCCGGGGTTCGGCGGCGTCCTCAGCGATGCGGAAATCGAGGCGGTACTGGCCTTCATCCGGTCCACCTGGCCCGAGCGCATCCGGAAGATCCAGGCCGAACGCACGGCGCGCGAGCGGGGCGAGTGAGGCCGGGCAGCGGCGGCGCATCACCTTTGCGGGTTCGCCGCCGCCTGAAACAGCGCCAGAAGGCGGCGCGCTTCGGATCGCACATCGTGACGGGACTCGACCACCGCACGCCCCGCCTGCCCCATCCGGCGCCGCAGATCCGGGTCACGCAGCAGCCGCTCCATCGCACAGATCAGCCCGGCGACATCCCCCGGCGCGACCAGAAGGCCGTTGACCCCGTCCTCGACCAACTCGGCCACGCCGCCGACGCGGGTCGCGATCACCGGCAACCGGCTTGCCATCGCTTCCATCAACACCACCGGCACCCCTTCGGCAAAGCTGGGCAACACCAGCATGTCGGCCCCGGCCAGGGCCTCGGCGACTTCGTCCTCTCCCAATTGACCCGCGAATTCGACCACCCCGGACAAGCCCATGGCCGCGGCCTGCTTGTGCAAGGTGTCGCGCTCCGGTCCATCGCCAACGAGCATGAGCGACAAGCCAGGATGCCGCTGACGCAACTCCGAAAAGGCCTGAAGCAGCAGCACGACCCCCTTGACCGCAGCCAGACGGCCGATGAACAGAATACGGTCACAGGGCTGATCGGCCCGCGCAGCGGCATCGTAGCGTTCCGGCTCTATGCCGCAGCGAACCAGCTTCAGCCGTTCCCAATGCACCTGATCGGAGAACAGCATCACCTGGGCACGGCAGTAGTGGCTGATGCAGGCGACAAAGCGCGCACGCGCTGCCTTCACATCAAGTCGCCAGTAATGCGGCGCATAGAAGACGGTCGGCCCGTGTTCGGTGTAGCTATACGGGATTCCCGTCAGCGTACTGGCCAGCATCGCGACCGTGCAGCTTGAATCGCCGAAATGATTGTGCAGATGTACCACATCACGGCGACGCAACTGAACGGCGAGAATATTCGCCTCGGCAAGGTAGAACAGCTGCCAAAGCAGCCCCTTCCAACCGGGCGGCCGAGTTGAAAGGGCCAGTCTCAGCGCAGAGACGCTGCGTCGAGGCGCCTGCAGAAACCCTGTCAGCTGCGTCATCAACAACCGGAGCGGGGCCCGAGCGGTTTCGAGGATGGCGAAGGTTTCGGCGGATTCGGCGTGCTGCGCAGGACCCGACAGATCGGCTGGGGAACTCCGGCGCACGGAAAAGGTCAGCACCTCGACCCCCTCCGCGCGCAGCGC